>Ga0209367_1004057_pt1 | contig 20101 bp, 11 predicted proteins | sample WorMetLIZISLAND2_FD_187412 | JGI IMG/M metagenome (GOLD analysis project Ga0209367, IMG submission 187412) | Marine gutless worms symbiont microbial communities from Max Planck institute for Marine Microbiology, Germany - Olavius geniculatus... ...
TGGCAGAAAAGGCTGACTGAAAGTAGTGGGTCTTTAAGTGACATCTGAATGTAGCCAAGGTTTGACATTGACGAATTTGAGGAGTTAAGGAGTTCCAAATTCTCGGAGCAGAGACACGAAAGGAACGGGAACCAAAGGATAAGTTATGCCGTGGAATTGCAAGTAACTGACTGGTAGAAGTAATGCCGTCTGTGTGAATTGAGTCATGTTTGTCTGTGTGCAGCTTGTTCAGCACAAGTTGGAGGCTCGACGACCCGATGTCAGTCGTCTGTCGCGACCTCACAGACCTCAAGGTCACAAGGTCAGGGTGTCAGGATCAGAGGTCGCAGTTGACTCGGAGTCGAGGGGTCAAGCCGATGAGTTGAAGGCTGTATGGCAAACAGTGTGGAGTGTATGTCTGGCAAGGACTGATCATCTAGAACGCCTTCTGAAACAGGTAACTTTATCTTCTCATCTTTATTAGTTGGTAAAAGCTTAAAGGTGAAGTGTACATATGGTTGTTCGTAGGAAACCCATTTCGGAGTTATCATGTAGAATCATACGGTGTCACCTGCCATGTGACACAGGTGAACACGCCCCACCTTAACCCCAGCCAGTCAGGTCAGTGGTAGATTTACTTACTCTGCAGGGGTGGAAGGCTGAGTTGGCCTGTGTGGTTTGTTATACTGAGGCAGTTTATTTTTTGTTCTGATTTGCAGTTTTATTGAACATTAGACAAGATTGCCTGGAAAGATTCATCTCCCAAATGACCTGTTTTGTGTCAAGTGAGACGTCAGACTGTACTTACTTACTTGACATTTTCAGTGTTTATGCATGTCTATGCCTGGGTGTTCAGCTGATGTCCAATGCTGACTCTTCACTGAAGCAGAATGCCATGAAGCTAACTGCCAGCTCCTTGGCTGAAAATACCGTCATCGCAGGTTGTAGTTGAAATTCTGATATGTAGATGTCTAATTGATTTGCACTCTTCACTAAGTTGCTGTCAGTTTTTGTTTTACTTTAATTTGTTCCATTTCAAAAAGTATCAGAAAGTGAATATTTTGCTGTTGCTGAAGCTGACTTTCTACAACCAGCAGCAGAAATTCAGCTTGGTGACTCCAGTGTTTCTCTTTTCTCGCAGTGTATGGTTTGGATTTGTTACTTTTGAATGTTTCTGCTATTTATTGGGACACAATGAAACAGAGTGAAACTTCTGAAATGAATACTTTAAGCAATGTTCCTTTCTCTTCAATAGCTGAAATAGGTTCTTGTTTAATATTTAAATACAGTAAGAGAATTTTGAGTATTATTTTCTGTGTCTGTTTACATTGTTTGTGTTGTTTAATGTCAGGTGATAAGTTGTGTGTCAAAGCCAACAGTCAAGGCTCATCACTACCACTGCACTTTCACAAGCCGCAGACAACTCAGCTGTTGAAAACTTCACCGGCCAGTAACAATAGTGTTAGTGGCTCACGTACACCAGTCTGTCGTGCTGTATCGCCAGCTGTGAATGCTGGCGCAGGTCGACCAGTGCATCGTAGAATTTCAGCCTCGCGGCAGCCACGTGTCTTGAGTCCACGACATGGTAAGCTTAGAACTTGAGCTTTGTGCCATACATTTGCCTTACACTAGTGATCTGTACCAGGAACCGGATACCCAGACCCGGTGCCAAAATTCATTACCCAGTTCCAAATCTGGGAAATTTTTATGCATGGATTACTGATAAAACCAATGAAAATCTCGCTACTTGCAGCCTTTGTGGCGAAATTTAGTACTGCAAGGGAGATTTAACTTCAGCCATTTTCATTGACGGACTATACATATTTGGTATCACCAACACATTTTTATGATTTTAGACGTTTTGTTTGAAAAATATATGTTATATAAAGTATATATTTATATTATGTTTATATGAAAAATCTAACTTTGTCATAAAATATTGTCACTTTACCATCATTTTTCCTTCACTTGCTTTAAAGTTGAAACCGGGTCCAGATACCCGGGTAATTGCAACTGGGTACCAAGTTCCTAAAATGGTTAATGCTGCAAATCACTACTTTACACTATACTGATGCTAAGTAAGTAATAGTTATGGCAGAAATTCTGGTGCTGAGATAACTTCTAGTTCCACGAGTGGAAAACAGTTGAACAGATTAGTGTTTATGATGGTATCATCATGGCACTTTTGTGGTGGAAATAATGATTTGAAGCGTGATTTCAATAGGTCAAAACGGTCGACCGTGGTTACGTTTGCGCAACCAGTCGTGATTTTGGAGAGCTGTTTGAGCTAACCAACAAACACTGTTCACCAAACAAGTCAACCGATGCTAGTTATGCAGCCAGACCACGCCCACTCCAGGCTCCAATGGCTGAAAACTAGTAACTTTGGAATTTCCTGTCGTAACTGGCCAATGTCATGATGTTCTATTAATAGCCTTATAGCCGAAACAGAAAGCGTAAACAGCTTAATAGCATTTCGTAAACATTCATGATTTTGGACGGCTGTCGGCTGTTCGCGAAACAACTCGTCGCTAACCAGTGAATGGTGGTTAAAAGCATTTACGCCGTTTGACATGTTTGACCTATCGAAATCACGCCTTTAGATTTTAAATATTTAGATATTCATTTATTCATGCTGCATAAATAATTATCCGTAAGATTTTGTTCAATGAACGTCATATTTCATTGATTCAACATATTGTCAGAACATTGCATTTTATTGGTTATGTTGATTCTGCATTATCTGCATGTCATAATCCAGGCTTCTGGCTTCAACTACATAACATACAATTGTTGGAATGTTCTGCAGACATTTACAGACAGTCACTGAAGACATTCTATTTTTTGTAGTACTAGTGTGTCCAATGCATTATAGGTTTTTTTGATTATGTGACCCGATGTGCTATATGAGTTTACTTTTGACATTCGACATCAATGGTCAATCGATTAACTGACTGAGTGGTCGATTAATCCATCTGTTGATTGATTGAATAACACAGGCGGTGAGAAGCATGTCAGCAGTGGAGGAGGTTCGGTGTTAAAGAGAGGCACAGCAAGCGTTCACACTGAGAGAATGGCAGCGGACAATGTTGGTGATTCCATCAGCACTAGCAGTGAGTCCAGCCAGCAGCAGCAGCAGCATAGTTCTGCATCGCGTGAGTGTGAAACAGCTGATCGGCATCCTGTGCCAGTGGTGGCTGATTCAGAACAGATAGAACTTGAGATCAGCACTGAGCTTGCACGTTGCTGCTGTCCTGTCAGCTTTCCCTGTGAACGACTTGACGACTGCAGATACAAGGTACTAGCCATCGTAGTCTTGTCTTTTTATCTGCAATTATGATGCAAGGTACTACGTGTAATATTGTACTGTCGCTTTATGTGCAATTGTTCTTATTGTTCTTAACAATATGCATACGTTCTTGGAAACCTTTGTGACTGAATGGTTAAGGCCATAGTGCCATTTGACCCCAGTGGGGTTATCAGTTAGCATTACTAGTTATTCATTAAATAGGTTTGTGTTGTTGTTCTAATAGGCCACATTATAGGTCTTTCCTGTCCATGAGTGTGTCCCGGTAAGGCTTCTAAGTCCAAAAGTGAAAGGCGCAGAAAAAGTTGTAGGTGGATGGCCACATAATAATGTTATTACGTCAGCACGGTGCCACCATGTTTTCCTAGTTAATCTTATTTACATGTAGTTTGTTAGCAACAAGTCCATTGTTGTTGTTGTTGTCAGTTTGGTAGTCGCGGCCGGCTGTACCTGGTAAGGATACTTCACAGCACCGTGGCAGTGCGTGTCGGTGGAGGTTGGCTTCAACTCAATGAATTTCTTGATGTCAACGACCCCTGCAGAGGTTACTGCTTGTGTATATATGTATCATCTTTTTTGGGTATCTGAGATTGGTAAGAGCTATGCAGCCTTTAACGTTTAATCTTTAGCTTTTAGTTTTGTATCATAAGTAAGAACCTGGTGTACATTAACGTGTTTGATTTTAAGCAACCAAACACCACCATTTTTGTTGAGTTTTGTGCCTACAATGGCCCACTAACCCACTTGTACTCCTGTAGTGTGCTATGAGCATATAATGATTACGGAGTGAAAGTTTACTGATGAGGAAATGGTGATTGTAATTCGTCTTTGCAGAAACGAATGGTGTCTGCGGTTTGTGTATGACTCTGGCATGTGCAAACAAAGATGCTACCAATTCATATTAATGATCAACTACCATTCGCATTACGCCAGTGTTAATGTGGTTAGTGTGTAAGGCTTGGTGGCGTCAAACTCGCTGTCAAAAAGCACAGGTTCGAAATCCACTCACGTCACTGCCAGTTTGTTGACAGACATATTTCACATAGCGAGTTTGTTGCATATAGTTCGCATGTAAGTTTTGCTTTGTCAAACATGTAGCCATAACCTAAATGACATGCAGCTGAATGATGCAAGCAGGTTGATGCGTGTTGACAGTGAGGCATCGACCACGCCCAGCTGTGAGTCCGACCAATGACAGTGGTCTGCTGAAGTTGTCATCTGGTCCATCAACCACGTCCGTTCAGTCTCCTACATCACCACGAGCTCGACGTCAGCTCCCACAGCCTCCTAGTCTCACACAGTAGCATCTCATTAGGTTTCCAGTCAGGGTAAACAACTGATGGATAGCTAACAAATTAGTTAACTGAACTGATGCTAAATGCTGTCTGAAACATCCACGTCAGTTGAGTCCACGTGACCACATCCACAGACTAGATTCCGAAGAAGAAGGCTTACACCATACACGTAGACGGATATATGTAAGTCTGCTGTGGTGGGAGCTTGTTCCCCTTTGAGCTAGCAAGAAAGTGAAACTAGCATACAACCAGAGTTTGTATGTCAAGCTCTTTTTCAGCCAGTACCTTTCACTGACTGGGTCAGTAATCAGTTTGTCAGCAGTCTTGGTAACAGCGACTGCTGATATGCCGTAGGCCTTGTTAATAACATGGCCTACTATTATGCAGAACTCATCGTTTCTTCCCTAGCTCTGGCCATAACCATTGCCAGTGCTCATCATGCGTAACAATTCTTTTGTTTGGGTTCCAACATCCCTCTTTTTTTTGCAGAATAATGGAGAACATTATTAGAACTAACATTACTGTTACATATGCACATCTGTAATGGTCAGTTCTTACAATTTTAGGTTAGGATTGTTATTTTGTGTTTCGCGTGTTCCTTCTGTGGTTTTCTGTAGAGGTTAAATGTTGAGTTTTATTATGTGTTTATGTGTTTATTTGTGCATTGCCTGGAAAGGCCATCCTCGAATACCCTATCGGTGCGATGTCAAACCCTATTTACTACCCTCACTACCCTCTCCTCTTCCTCCATTCTTTACCTTTTGCTCCTTCACTTTCCCCCAAAATCCAGCTGGAGGTTGTGAGAAATGCTCTAAGCTATCCATTGGGCTCAGAGGTGAAGTTAGAGTTGCAAATGTATTATATCACACAGCTTTCAAAATGCATCTTGTGTTAACATCTCTCATTCTTTTGTCAAATGTTTCGGGAGGAGGTTCAACCCTTCAGCCTTCTCCATAAATTCGACCATGCTGGAGAATGGTTAACATGTCGTATGATTCAGTGTACCAACAGCTGATATTCACTGAGCGTGTCACATGCATATGCAGTTGCCTTCATGAAGCATTTAGTCTTTTCTGAACTTTGTTGTAGACAAGTCAGAGGAAAGCAGTTATTACAGCAAGATGCCACACGTGTTCCGTTAGCAATAATGTGCTTAGCTTGACTTGATTTGTTAATTTATATGACAGGATGATAAATTAGTCGTTGTACTTTAATTATTTGTGTTATTTTGATTGCATCATCCATGTGAAACATATCCAGATGTCTTTCTGTTTATTGTAATCTGTGGATATACATTTTTCATGTGTTTTTTCTACATTTTTGTTACAGATGATCATTTTTCTATAATTTTGGTACAAATAACTGTTGTCAAAGGTCACGACTTGTATCTCTTGATTTTAACTTATTTTGTATGTTCAAATGTGGCCTCTATTTTATTTAGTTAGTTACTGGATGTAAATATTTGCTGGCTGATGTGTTTGTGTAGAGCTGTTGAAGTGTTAATCTTGTTAACAAATCATTGCGTTAATTTTTTTTACATATGCGTTAAAACGCATCATTATATATTGCTGACATTGTATCGAGAGGGTGACTGGAACGATGATCAATGAACTCGTGGCTGTGTCGCACAACCACGACAGTAGTGATCGAATGGCAACAAAACAATTTTCAATTACTTCAATATTATTCAGTCATCAAATAACCACAGTTTAACGAAATATTGGAACTCCTGCTTTACAGAATTCCTGTATGTGCTCAAATTTTTCTAACACGTTATTTCTTTAATGCATTAAGTTAATTTGACAGTTCTAGTTTTGTGCCATTCTTGTACACAGTGCGCAGAGAAGTTTCATTTAGTTTTCTTTTCTGGCTGGAGTGAAAACGGCACACAGCTGATAGAATTTTTTTTGCTATTTTACAGCAAACTTAATAGACAGCACTCTAATCCAATTAATCTCAGACGTTTTTTCTGTTTGGTTGTTTTCTGTGCTGTTAACGTTTTTACGCGCGAAAGCAGCTACTGCTTTCAGTGCATATTAGCCATCGCAATTCTGTCTGTCTGTCTGTCACACGGGTGGATCAGTCAAAACGGTGCAAGCTAGGATCACCAAATCTTCACCATCGGGTGCCTGGAAGACTCTAGTTTCAGGAACCGTAAAGCTTTTCCATAAATTCGAAGGGGGTCACCCCAAACGAGGGCGCTAAATGAGAGGGGGTGGGCAAAATTTGCAATTTTTGGCCAATAATTCGCTGTATCTCAGTAACGGTGCGAAATAGGGCCTAGGTTACTATTAATCACTAATAGGAAGTTGTACACTGGCTCTCGATTGGCGCCGAATTCAGTGATTTTGAATGACCTTGAACGCCAAAATAGGGGGTTTTATGGATTTTTTGGCCATTTTGGGCTGTGACACAAGTCTATATCATTCACAAGGTGGCGCCAAGCTACTATCGTTATGCGATCCAGATAGAGAATTTGGTATTTGTATATTAACTTAGCGTGAACCAGAACTGCTATAGGCTTTTGCGCGTCTCGTGAGCATTAGCTCAAATTTCTTGTTTATGTTGTAGTTGTACAACAAATGTTTATCTGCTGGATTGTTCAAGTCAACAGAAATTCCATTGTCATTTGCACATCTGTGGACGGTTTTCAGTGTTTTTTTACTTATGTTTATAATGCTTTTATTTTGTTGTCATTTATCTATCGACAGCGTAAATGCTGTCAGTTGCGTTGTTATGTTTGTTGTGTTGCTACTGCTGCATTTGGCAGTGTGTATTTTGGAGCGCTGAATTTGCAGATTAGTAAATGATGTACCAGTACCACAGAATAACAGTGATGCGAAGAATAATAGCTTTCTTTCAGTTTTGTTTATGTGCTTTAAATTTCTCGTTATGTAATTAATTTATTTGTCCACAGTGTGAACATTGTCAGTTGCATTATGTTGCTACTGCTACAGCTGACAGTGTATTTTGGTGCGCTGAGTTTACATACCAGAAAATGACGGACCAAATCACGCAGCTGGTAAATGAAGACCAGCTCGTTTTATAAGCAGTAAAGTAGTTAAATATTTTTTTTCGTATATTTCTGCTGGTTAATTTGTATTTCTTATATTTAGTTATTTCAGACAGGGTGATGTTTTTTAGCAGTAGCAGTAACCTAACAGTCACACATTTGCTAGAGAAGTGGAATTGTGTACATTAGCTAAACTAGTCGCATAGGAAACTTATTTGAGCTGCTCATATTCCAGCTGGTGCTCTTGTTATAATGACATGCCTGCAGTCTATTTGTTAGGCTAACTAACTCACTTACTATCATACACTAAAAGCAATGCAAGCATGTTTAATTTGTAGCAGACATTCAATACAATCCTTTGCCAATCTGCTGGATGTTTTGTCTCATTTACTTAATGTCCAATCATTGACCTTTGTGAAATAATAATGTCAGATAAACTAGCAACAGTGCAGCAGTTCTGGCAGGCAACTGCAATTCCGCTATCAGAATAAGTCAAAAAGTGCAAGAAAGGCCTACCATCCAGTCACACACTGTAGCTGAATTGATTCAAGAATATTTATTCTATACAGAACCATTCCAGTGTCATCACAGTTTGCAACAATTATCAATAATATATTATTAAATTTATTACATGTCAATGAAAACATATATCTGAAGTACACGGCTGCAAGAGTGCAGAAACGTCAGTGAATGACAGCGATTAGGCAGTTAAAAGCAATTACAACTAAATGTCTCCAGAATATGTACACATTGTTGTTTTCTATGTATACAACATGTGCAGATATAATTCAAACTGCAAGTGAAACGATTAACATATTCAGTAAAATGCTGACAGTTCATAACTGTGTAACAGTAACTGAAAAACATGATCCAGATAAAAACACAATCTGCATTTAAAACATTATTTCATGCTATTAGTACTCAGGTGATAATGCACTTAAAATCAAATATATTATCTAGTGATATATCTTACTATGACACAACAAAGTCATGCGAAACTTCAGTGATCAGTGTAAGCCACCGAAAAGCACAAACTTATAATACACGGTGTCCCAAAAATAATTCCCAACATTTCAGTTGTAACTTCTGAAGTAGGATTATCAGATTGTAAAAATTTTTGATATAAATATAAAGACAGTTGTATCAAAAATACTCTAATCAAAAACTATCAAAATTGGGCATACAATCAATAATGTTGGCAACCTTTTCTTGGGACACAGTGTAGTAACTGATATGATACCAAAATTCAAAGATTCTTGCACATAGCCCATACAGTCATCACAGCATTATTGCAAGCAAAGCTAAGAGTGGGTGCTGGCTAGCAACTGGAATGAGCAGGTGAACGAGGACATAGAGTCAAGTCAAGTCTACTTGAGATGAGGCGAGTCAAAGAAGTTCTTCTTCGTAGCTTTGCTGTTCCACACGCAATAAACACATCAACCCTGTCAGTGTATTCACACATGCTAACCAATTTCGGCTCCCACAAAGTTTTAGCCACTTAGCAGCAGTGATGCTATCAAGGACTTTATGTTCGAGGACAAGGCCAAGGTTAAGGACATAGAACCTGAGGACGAGGACAAGAACTTACAAAAACAGCAAAGCCAAAGACGAGGACAAGGACAAAGACTTGGAACCGAGTACAAGGCCAAGGACAAGGACATGGAACCAAGGCCAAGGCCAAAAAACTCAGCCAAAACCAAGGACATCCAAATGCCACTATTACAGCGACACATTACCGTCAACTGGGGTGACTTTAATAGGACTTTAAACATTTTGAACGTCATTAGTCACATCATAATGATAATGATAATGTCAAACATACTACTGGAATAAACTAACAATGATAAAAATATCTGACAAGCAAAAAAATGACATCTTGTGACCAAACATTTCATTATGTTGTATTTATGTACAATTTTAAAGTTGTAGACCTATATTTTGTTCCGTGGTAATGTTTATAAAGATGTTGCGTTGGTTTTGACAGTTGTTGAAGATGGTGGTGTCTTTAAATTACACACAGAATAGGCCCAAATATTGAACCCTGTGGAATGCCACTAAGAACATCAGACCAATGTGACATAACTTAAGTGGTCTCCAATTACTAGCATCACAAGTTTCGGTATGACGATAGCTAATGTGTAACGCCTTTTCAGTTTTGTGTTCAAACTCTTGGTAATAAATTAATAATGATTAATAAATAGAATGTATTAAAGTCCTTGGTATTATGGCCTAGGACTATCTCAAGGCCAAGGACTTGAGAGCCGAGGATGAGGACAAGGATTTGGGTCCGAGGACAAGGACCCAGCTCTTTGTCCTCGAGGCGCCTCGAGGATGAGGACAACTCCTTGAGGACACACCACTGCTTAGAAGCACCTTATTTTGCCCAATAAAGCACAAACAACAGCCAGTAACAAAATGGTGCTTCAAATTTCGCATTAATAAGATGTGCAAGGCGTACTAAAGTCTTAGAAATAGTGCTAGTTACACTTATGCATGCTAATGGTGATAAAAACATACAGCGCCATCTGTATGAACTCCACTCAACAGTTGAGTCTACACAACTCACAGATTTAGTAGACCACACTAAAGCTGCAAAAAAAGCGATCTGGCAAGTTCCACTAAGTAGGCCAGATGAAACTACTTTGGTGTCGATATCAGTAAGCATGAATATGCTCTCTGTCAAGCTTGCACCCATGCCAACACAAGGTTCACTACCTACTTATGTTCTACATCTGTGTATTTGTACACTAGACAAGACAGTTATAAATGGATTTCAATTACCTTTTTGGAACGGCCCAGGAAGGAAGAGATTAGATTTTGGTGGCGATCTGATTTCTTTTGTAAGGATTCTTCAACAATGGCAAATAGGTTGCAAACTGAGAGAATACATTAATTAATTCAACAGGCGGCAGCTTGACAGTTATGTCTGCTGCTAAGTCTCTTACTCATGTCAACATAAAGTCTATGCATGCTGGCTTTAGTGATGCTAAATCTCACATGAACCTGGCCTGCATTAAACCCGTACAATACTTCACAGTAAACAGCACTATGTATGCGGTGAAAACACTCTTCGGTGTTTTTGAATTAGCGAGACACACAAAAAAACAGACACACAGACACATACAAGAAAACAGAAAGAGAAAGGTGGTGATACATACGATGATGATGATGAAGTAGGTGCTGCAACTGAACCAAAGAAACCCTGCGCAGCTAAAAAACACAACAACATATAGACCCATACATTACATGTATATGCTATAAACACTTCCGAATGTCTGATCACCGTGTGTTCGCATTTTATGATCAGATACACAAAACATCAGCTTGACATGCCAAACATACAAATCAACTTGAACAACTCAACCAAGGAATGGAAGAGAATGTATTTCCCCATGTGGTCGAACTTTGAGGTACTTATAAAGCTGCAAATGCTGGCATAATGATCCTCATGGAATAGCCTATGTACTGCAATGCAAAATGATGATGTTCAGTGTACTATAATTTAACAAATTACAATAAACAATTCATAGGAAATAAAAACAGGTGCTCTCATGCAAATCATGACGTAAAACACACCATAGTTGCTGATGTATAATGGACAAGCGAGTGAATAAAAGTTATAAAACGTTACGGCAATCTTAGACAGTTGGCAGTAGGCACGATGTGTGAAAACGTGTTAATTTACGCAGGCATAGAACACATACAAATGCCAAATTTTTATCTATTTCACCATTTTAAAAATCAACGGACCTCTAACGGATACTGGTGTAACAAGACTTGGTGCTGAAACAGATAGCACATTACCTGTTGCGAGCTCTAGTTTCAGCAGCAAATTAAACACAAACAATACATCGGTACTCAGTAATGATGGAGTGCTACAGACCACGGGCTTTGCCAGTTGATGACAGTGACATCCTGTTGTCATCATACTTGGGCAGATAGCGAACTGCAGCACGCCCATGCTCTGCAGTTACATACAGACATGTATACACACCACCATAATGGTCCATGCTGCTGCCACCATTAAGGCCTCGAACCGCAACCAACCATTAAGTTAGCGGTCCCGGACTGCTAATTCCACGCCTCTGCCACTGATAAGTTAGCGGTTTAGCGAAAAGAATAAAATCAAACTCTCACACTGCTGCAAACAGAGCTGCCAGCGTAACTGCATGTGTCCTCGTCAGTCATCAGTTCTGAGGTGCACTACAGGAGATACTAAAGTAACTCCAAGGGAAAAAGGTAGTTTGTCATACGTCGTTATGAAATCATGTAAAGGTTGTTGTTTTTATGTCTAAAAAATTAATACTAGTGACAGGCGTCTTAGTGATTTAAACCGCCAAGCCAGCCACTAAAGCTAAACGGTCCAACCAGTGGGTTACTAGCTTAAAGGCTTAGCAGTTTAAATCACTAAGCCAGACGTTAAAGCTTCAGACCAGCTGTTAAGGCGTAAACAAACAGTTCCGGGGACTACCATACCCCTCTCTACTGCACACACCAACAGACAATTCAGATTCAAACAATTTGCCTTTCATTTTCACCACTAAAAAGAAATTAGTTGATCAACCAATCAATCGGTAAGAATTTTTAAAGTAAAGCACTGCTAAATCTATTATAAAAATGGTTTTCATTTGACTGTATTCTGAACAACTCAATAGAACTTCTGACATAATCAACACTTCCACTTTAGTGAACTTGACCTATGCCCACCTAACTGCAGTATGTGTGGTTTTGGCCAGCAGCTGATACAGCACTGGATATGGACGTGAGCTGCTTAGACAACTCAGTCTCCTACCCCGGAAGGTCAGCAAATCAGGCTGCTCTGCACACTAATCAAATCTTCTCAATTTTCACAATATGTGCCACAAATCATCACTGCTGGCTCTATGTTAATGCAAGGCTCGCACCACCATGCAAACATAACTAAAAAATATCTGCAAATATATTATGTGACCAACCCTCCCAAACTATACAACAATAATCCTAACCTTTGATCTGCCCCGGACAACCATTTTTCGTTCTCTGCACCTTCTAGTTTTTGAGTTAAATGCTAATATGGAATAGATGGATGGGTAATACCCATACTGCAGCCAGTTAGAAAGGCAGAAAAAATAATAACAGCAACAATAATAGTATTCTTATAGTATTTATTTAATTTATGTAGAGCAGCAACGTCCAAAAACAGAAGCCTTGCGGATGAGTCTAACGTACCATCAGCAGCTGACTGCTGGTCATCTGCCTCATAGACATCATCATCATCATCATCCACATTCACGTATCTCAGCCAGAAGTCTGTTGGAATATTCATCAGCCGCTTCATCACCTGTATCAACCAATCACATGCACGTACATCAGCTGCTGGACCAATAAGAACACACACTGGTGTGTCATGAATAATCGGCCTCTTCGTCATCTAAACTGTCACATTACAGTGATCGCACGTACAGGGCATCTGCTAGTTTGTATACACCAGTATTTCACAAGATGATGTACAGCAACAGGCTTAACATTTGGCGCAATGTTTATTGTTTAATTATATGGGCTACAACTCATAACAGAAAAAAATTAGTCAATATTTGGTAAAAGAACAGAAAGGAGTACCAGTATAATGGCTTGAGAGCAAATGTGATGTCAACTGACTTGAGCAGCGACCAAAGCATCAAATGCAAAGTGATATACTATCGTTAAGTCATACAGAACTGACAAAATCACAGAATTTACAAAAGTTTTCTGTTATTTGTTGGGATTTTTTTACACCAGGTACTTTTGTGTCAATATACGTAAATTTTTAACATTGAATATCACAAGCTAAATTAACATAAAATGACGTTTGTTGTTACATTAACTGGCATAGCTGCGAACACAATAATCGTAGTTACTGAAACACCCCCTTTACTACGAATGATGACCACAGATCATTCAGCAGGAAACAGAACAAGTAACTAATTACCATGTTTCCAGTAGGCTTTTACGAACACAATACAGCCATGAATTCACCATAAACCTAGCAATTTTTCTAAAGCATGCCACAATTATTTTCAGTGTTCACCATAATTTTCGTATATGCCTCGTCAGAAAAACAAAGTGGAGAGAGTTTCTCACGAGTTGCTGTAGCTTGGTCTGGGTCATGATGTCGTTCATTGTGGGCTCAGCACTAGAGTAGCCGACGACCGTTGGACCAAACACTGTAGCCAGGTTGTCAACAGACATCTTACACACAGCATTCTCAGACACCCTGCATAATGCACATCACCACGCACATGAACAATAAAACATGCAACTTTCTCAATATATCACTTGACCGACAACAATTCATCTCACAAATAACTGCTTACATCCACCTCCTTCTAATACAAACCGACCTTCTGGAACAGCTTCATTGGCTTCCTATCGAATGGCAAATCAAATTCAAGCTTGCTTCTTCTACTTATAAAGCTATACATGCCAGTAATTCACCTTAACTTGCTGAACTTGTACATCATCACAAATCTACAAGCTTCACATGCTCATCTTCCAGTCATCTACTTGATGTTTCGCACCATAACTCATCTCTTGGTTCCAGTGCATTTTGAGTTTCGGCACCAAAAGTATATTATTCTGTTCCTATTCATATTCGCCAAGTTCAAACATTTGCCTCTTTCAAATGTCATCTTAAAACTTCTTATTTTCAGTCCACTTTTCTTGGCCCCTAGCGCCCCTCTCCAATGTGCCCTGATTCTCTTGAGAGATTATGCTGCTATATAAATTGGTACTTACTTACTTACTTACTATCGATATACTCAGATAATAAAATGTAGTTGATGTCATTTGTTTGGTTGGTCAGTCAATCAATCAACCAACCAATCAATCAGACTAATCAGTTAATGATAACTGATAAGAAACAATGAAAAAGAAAACAGAAGTCAGTTAGCAGCAAATTTTATTCAAATTCCAAAAAACGAATTTTGAATACGGAAAAAATTCAAACATTACATCCTTATATCCTGGGAACTTTCGTTCCCTGGAACTTTCGTTCTCAACATCAAAATTAACATGGAACTTTCGTTCCCTAACATTGATTATTAGGCCTATACTGTACACAATTTTTGATGCGCTTTTTTAACTACAGCTATGTGTAGGCATTGATGTTACCATTGTCATCTGTCTCTCGTCCGTCCGTCCATCTGTCTGTTCGTAACGGATGTATTGTGGATAAGCATTGGGTCATAGAGGACAGAAAACAGAAGTCAGTTAGCTGACCATCACTAATCAACCATCACAAATCAGTCTGCTGTAAATTATGTGAATAACTATAAACTCTGCAAGCAGTCTTCTACACAAATTATGTTTTCATATCGGACTTAAACAATTAAAGAAAAAAACTAGAAATGCACCGTTAATTCATTTAGCTGATTTTTCAGTCAGCCGACTATTGCAGCCTAACAACTGATCGTCGGCCAATTGCTAAAATTGTTGTACAAAATGCACCCACTCAGCCCCATGCTACTAAAACGAAAACAGATACTGATTATGGCGCATTTTGTTAACAATATATGAAACCACATGAAAACAATACAGTAATGCAGTACCGATGCAGATGTAGTATGAGATATGCAAGTGTGTCGCAGTTTGGCTGAGGTAGTTCACTGACAGCTTGATACAGTTCACTGTCACCAGCCAGATCATCAGCACTTTTCCCTGTGGACCAACAGAAAGACAGACAGATATAAACACAGGCAGACAGAAAAACAGAAACCCGCAAACAGATAAACAGACACACAGCCAATGTCAGTGAGGCAATTCAAAAAAGAAACAGACTTATAGTGTCATAAAGTACTGACAACAAGAACCGTATAACAGCGGAAAATAACGAATGCGATACAGTTAAAACACAAAAACTGCATAGTTTTGCGCATTTTAGTTCACAAAATAAGTCTGAAATCGCAGATCTGTAAAGCTGTTGTCTTCATCAAATCATAATCAGCGGCTTTACTGCAACAACAAAACCATTGTTGCAGGACTAGAAGCTAAGAAGCCAATGTGCATTGCAAGTTTCGGATCTGTCAGGTTGTTTTCGCTGAAATCAGAATCTGTGGCTTCAAGTTCACATAATCTTTTACTGAACTGCACTAACAAAACCATTGTTGCACGACTAAGATAAGAAGCTGACGAGCATTGCAAAAGTTCAATCAGTTCACGTGACGAATGTAGCAGAATGATGATGTGAATGTGCAGATAATGACGACAACGCTCACCAACGGCACTGGTGAATGCTGTCCACAGTCGGAACGTCACGAGCGGCTCCTTCAGACTGCGCAGGAAATCTTTGAGACATCCGCAGATCACGTGCACGTCATGCACCAGAGCCTGCAATGACATCTCAACAGGTCACAGATTTACACAGGGACCAGAGCTCATGCCATTTGCACAGCTGTAAGCCGGCAAGGGTTAAAACACACCTCTGGTTAACAGGTGGTTGGGGACCAAGCAAGATGTCAAAAGACTAACGTCATGTAAGCCTACAGCTCCAAGCTACGGAGCGTTAGCTGCCATATGGGATCACACAGTGTTACCTGCCAACTGATAACAGTGAACACACCCTGCCATAACCCCAGGCAGGCAGAGTGCACCAGACGAATGCAAAGGTTGAGTGGTGGGGGAGTTGGTAACTTGGACATTCACCTACTAAAGTCTACTACTAAGTCTACTACTGGGTCTGGAACAGAGCTACTTTGCTGATCAAGACTAATGCTTTAATCACCACCACAAGTCGTCATCTAGAGATTTTATCTGTGTGTGTGTGCGAAGACATGTGACAATATTGAAACCAATAAACATAGTCTAACTCTTAACTGCAGCTACAAAAATTTTCTGACAATATGATGTAACCAACCAGATTAGGCAGCGATTTGCCTTTCAAGAATTTCTCCTTCAACTCCTTGACTTCCTTCTCCGACCTTCACACAAATATACACAATTAATCACTTCAGATTCTACTCCATATAGAAACAGCAACAAGACAAGGCTTGAGTTAGTGATAATTACTGACATACTGCATCATAAAGTCAACACTAAAGTTTGGATATGTCAAATAAGTCACATAGTGGCTCGTTCGACAGCATTAATTACACAACGAGTGAGTTTATTAAAGAAACAAAATCCATAATACAAATCACAAATAACATCACGACTGATCAAACACCAGTAATTAAAAAAAATCGCTACATTCTTGCCAGTAGATTAACAGCCAGACTGCATTAAGACAGCGAACTGCCTCAGCATGACATAACAAGAAAAGCCCAGCTAACACAAAAAGAAACGTGTGACAGCGATATACGTGTGAAGGCCTGGTGCGAACGAAGTCTAAGTTCACAAAAATGTTTCATTTAGACTCCACGGCAGATGACGCCTAGCACCATATCCAATGCATGAATTCCACCAATATTGGCTGAAAATCGTGTGCTGACAGCTTGCGAACGCTACAGAGCTGTCACAGCCTGAAATCGCCAAAAATCCCTTATAAACCCCCATTTTGGCCTTCAAGGTCATCCAAGGTCATTGGTCAGGGTGGCAATCAAAAGCCCATGTACGACTTCCCATTAGTGATTAATAGTAACCTAGGCCCTATCTCATACCGTTATTGAGATACAGCGACTTATTCACTAAAAATCAAAAATTTCCCCCCTCTCATTTAGCGCTTTTGTTCAGGGTGACCCCCTTCGAATTTATGGAAAAGCTTTACGGTTCCTGAAACTAGGGTCTTCTGGGCAGCCGACGATGAAAATTTGGTAATCCTAGCTTGCACCGTTCTTGACTGATCCACCCATGTGATAGATGGACAGACTGACGAATAGAATTGCGATAGCTAAGATGCGCTATAACAGTACCTGCTGTCGCGCGTAAAAATATGACATTAGAGATTTTGTATTCTGGGGAATTTTAATTATATTTATAAAATAAATCAACGAAAGCAGAAAGACTGCACTGGATCTGCTAGCACTCAGGATCTACTAGAACTCAATACTAAACTACTGACAAATAGAATAAGGAAGCAAGTAGTTTCTTAACAACACAAGAGACCATTCTGTGTCATAACAGCGTAAACATAAACTGACTATACAGCTACAAATAATGTGCAAAATTGAGGCCAGACAGCGAAGACTACAACTAACTATAATAAGCAAAATTAATAATCAGAGTGCAGAGAAAAAAAAACAGATCAACAGAACAGAAAACAAGTGCAAAAGTAGCGAGGTACCCAGGCACTCGATAGATTCCCTCCTCGTTCCAGCCCCGTGCATTCACCTCTTCCACACAACGTATCTGAACAGCAGCAATACTCATAGTCAGCTTATAACAACCCTCACTGCTTGCAGCATAGATGATGCCCAGCCCAATGTCAGACAGCCACTCACTCATCTGACCACTAGCATTTTAACTGCTTCAGTTCTGAGCAATACTCATTCAGCTGAAATCAAGCCCCACTGTTTACAGCATAAGCAACATGTGACGGCATCCACACTCAGCATCCGGACTGCTCTACAGCTGCCGAATAATGTGAACTGCACAGCATGCATCGCACACCACTATTCTTAAAAACTTCATTTTCTTCATCATCACAAGTGAGTAACACTGTGCATTTCTAGCACATCGTCAACAAATCTTACAAATACATTTTGTCATTTCCAGTTAAACTACTCTCGAGTATGATTTTAACAAGCAGAATTTGACATCTGAGTTCCGTATAACTACCAAGTGGTGCACAAAAAGGAGGAACAATAGAACAACGCATGCTCAACTTAGAATGAGCAAACGGACAGTTTCAGAACCAATTATCCTCGATCACTGCAGTGAATAGTGGTCATTTTGAACACGTACATAGTGTTCGACGTGACTAAAGCTATATCATTTCCAAAACTGTCCAATTGTTCAATCTACGTAAGGCACGTATGCTCTACTTGTTAATGCACCACTCTGTATATTCAGACTCTGCTACACAATTATATAAAACTGCCTGACAACCCTCCATTCATGTTTTGTAATTGTTCAGTTGTCTTGCATTCTTTTTGTCAGATTTTTACCATGTGCATTAATTGTAATAATGTGCATATTATACATGTCCAACTTAATATATTTTACTTACTTACTGCTCATGCATGACAATGCAGCTAGATAAGTTGCACATACCACAAGAGCAGGAATCATTGGAGCTTCAGTTGATACATAGTCAGCTATCACGCCCTGTACAACAGTTCAATTCAATCAATCAATCATCTCTGTCTTCAGTTATACAAGTTAGTAAAGTTAACTAGAGCAACGTGCTGTCACAGCAAACATGTGTGATGTCACTTACCACGTGACTTCACGCCGTAACATGTTACACTGGTTATTGTGTCTCATTGTACCTGAAATTTGTGGATCCAATGTTCCCCTTTGACTAGGCCACCAACGATGAGGTTCCAAGGAGTGAAGACTCTGAGGTAATAAGCCACCTTAACAGTAACTCAACCTACATGGCCAAGATGCATCAAGTTTACAAAAAGATGAACAATTTGCTCTGGTAATATCATGTTTTCGACTATGTCCACCATATTATGCTACAGAAAGCACAGTCTGTTACAAAGTCACACCATCACAAAGCCAGCAACCACACTGACTGCTAATCAATGCAATACGGCATCTGATCTGTTTAGTTAAGTAATGACACTATGTTTAGTCAAGTGTGCCGCATGCTACTGCTGTGCATAGCTCAGTGTATACATACAGATGTTGGGTTCTTGGTGGGAGTGACAGGTAGTGGTATACATGGCAATGGTGACAGATCTCGACACTCAATGTGAGCAATGATCCGACACTCTGTAAATCACACGACAAACGAACACATACACAATGTACGCCATGCGTCCACTACAGAACAAGTCTCGACATGAATCAGCCAACTAAACCACATGCAACTCATCAAAACAGTGACTAACAGTTTACAGAGAGAAGCCGATTAAACTAACAATCTTTGTTAACTTGTGGAAAAATAAGACGAAACAACAGCCCAGAGCTATAGCGTATATTAGCTATGGAAATTTTGTCTTGTGTCTGTCATGTCCTGGTAACGTTCTAAGCCCAGGTGAGATAGAGACTGGGTTTTCACCATATGATAGGTCAGAGTATATAGTAGTTTGTGACAAAATTTTATGAACCTGGGTGAGCGGGGCCCTCCCAAACAAAAAAAAAGAAAGAGGGGCAACCCCCTAAAAATACGCTATTTTACTGCTATTGGCTTGTATAGCGTAAATATGGTTGCAGATGGGCACAGACATGCTGCTTGGCTCGACCACTGTCTGGGATCACGTGCAGTACTAGATGTTGTTGATGAGTGTCACATTATTCATGATAGCTTCAGTTCTGATCACTTTCCACTTGCAGTGACTATTACATTACCCACTTCGACCTATACATTACCGGCAGACTGCCAAGAGCCTAGAGCAACAACATTCGGCTCATTACCAAAGGTAGACCTTAGTAAGGTGTCAGCAA
>Ga0209367_1004058_pt1 | contig 20097 bp, 12 predicted proteins | sample WorMetLIZISLAND2_FD_187412 | JGI IMG/M metagenome (GOLD analysis project Ga0209367, IMG submission 187412) | Marine gutless worms symbiont microbial communities from Max Planck institute for Marine Microbiology, Germany - Olavius geniculatus... ...
GCAGCCATTTTGAAAAAATCCAAGATGGCCGCCATGTGGATACCTGTGCAAATGGAAACATTAGTTTTCTGATTGCTTATACCATCTAGTTTTCAAAAATGTATAGTTTTTCGAATCCCCAAGAAAATCCGACGAAGATGCACAACATAACTGACTATTTATTGACAGTAGTATTGATAATTTTATGCTCCAGACTAATCCAGACTTCATCAGTCACTTCTTGTATTTATGAATATTCCTGAACTTCATTTGGTAGACACACTGCTGTATAACAATCAAACCTTGCAATCGACTGGCTCTTGGGGGCCACAGTTCTGGCTAGACGAAATTTTTCCAATTTTTTTCATTCATTTCAACGCGTATTTTGCTTGGTTTTTTCCCAGATGGTGCAGAAACAGACATTGGGTGAGGTGGGAACTTAAACAGTAATTTAATAGCCAGTTGTGTCGGAAATATTTGTGCCATAAATTATTTCCACGTTTTTTGTATATTTTAATGCATATTTTGCTTGTTGTTCTTTCCCTAGGTAGTGCAGAAGCAGTCATTGGGTAAGGTGAAAAACTCTACGGTCGTTTATGGCAAGTTGTGTCAGGAATATTCACACTAAAAATTATGACAATCTGATAATTTTGTTCACGTTAGAATCGAAAATGTTCGAGGTGTTTTTTTGAGACATGGTGTATAAGTTGTTGTTTTTCTAACATTAGTGTTAAGCTTTGCTATCTGTCGTGTCAGGCCAACCATTTTCCATGGAAAAAATGATGTACTGGTATACAGCAGTTGTAGTAGACCTAGCATGCATTAATAATAATTTACTGGAAATTTAGTTAGTTTACTTAATTGATGCACAGAGTTGGATCAGGAATAGAATAGTATAGTTTGCATTTGCATTTTTTTGCATAATTTGCATTTACAGTACATTTAGGCATGTAGTTGTTGGTATATACTGGTAAGTATTACTTATTTAAGTACTACTTGCCATGCACTGAGATCTAGTTGACATTAATTTGATTTTGTCTGAAAAACTATACGATAGTTTGAGGGCAAATAAGCTGAAGTTGTACATCAGAGTCGGGATAATAAGTCGTACATTTAGAATACCGTTTTAAGCACCACCACTTAGTGGATGTTGTAGAATTGAATTCAGCTGTCCAACAAAAAGTATAGTAATGACAGTCTGAATGCTAATAAGCTAAAGGCTTTTATGCTGTTAAATGTGTTAACCTTGAAGTAACAATGATGCCAAGACAATTATGATTGATTGTTGTTAGTCTGGTCTGTTTATGTGAATCCAGCACTGGTGATGGCATAACGTATGCAAGGAATCTCTTATCAGATTCCATGAGCAAATACCAGTCAACCCAGTCTTCACAGCTTTCACTGTCCACTACCCCAGCTATCAAAACGTCATTGCAACTAGTCCAGCCCTTGCCAAAGTATCTACTCTGTGCTTTTTTATGTGCTTTGAACATTGTGCAACCTTATGATAGTTAGCAGGCCGGTTTCCATGTAAGTAAGTAAGTAGTAAGTAGCGTCTTAGGTCTGATAACCTCGAACGTGCTTAGTGCAACCCGTACAATTCTTTTAGCAAGCAGCACAACAAAGCATGCAAGAAAGGGTGTAAGGTTCGAAAATGATGCAAGTGACATAAGCCTGTAGTCTCAAATTCCAATGCACAAGGTGCAACAGCTGTTTTCCAGCGTTTAGTGCATATTTTTGCAGATGGCTTGGTGAGCAGTATGTAGATACTCGGTAATACTCGCGAATGCATCAGTGAAGTATGGGATTGAAGATTTGTGGCTTTTAGAGACTAGTGTGAAAGGAATTTGCCGAACTGTTTAGCATGTATGAAGCAACATAACTGAACTGAACTCCTGGTTTTAGTTAAGTTTAGTTCACAAAATGTTTTAAGCAAGTGTAGTTCCGTTTAATTCAGTTGTTTTGTACTCAACTTGGCACATTTTTGTGTATCCGGCACCATTCTTAATACAGTAGTTATCTGTGGTTTGTTGTGTTAATGAAGGTCACGGTCAGATTCAGATGTATCAGAATCTGATGAGCTGCTCGATAAGAGTGAACAGCATATAAGTTCCAAATCCGGTATGTCTGTACTTGATAATGGCACTAATTTTTACGCGCAACAGCATGTAATGCTTTGCACGTCTTAGCCATCATCTAGGCTTCTGCCTGTCTGACTGTTCGTCCATTTGTCACACCCTGGCACTGTAAAATGGCGACACTTAGAATCATGAAATCTTCACTGTGGGCTGCCCCAAGGACTCTAGTTTGACAAAATTTTGTGCCACTGGATGAGGGTCTCCCCCTCGAACGAGGGCATCAGAGGAGTACCTCTTAAAAAGATGTTATTTTGCTACTATTGTCCCATTTAGTGTGAAAACTGTTGCAGATAGGTACAGACATGCTGCACATAATTACAAGCACTGGTGATGGGCTTTTTAGATTTATCAACGTCGATGATCTTGAATGACCTTGAACCCGCAAAAGAGGATTTTTTGTGAATTTTTCATGATTTTTGCCTCCGTCACACATTTTAGGAGTGAATTGCACCAAAATGGATGGAGATAGACCTGGACAACCTGCGAAGAGGAACTGCTAAGGCTGTCACGTGTCTTATGAGCTTTGCTTAAATTACTTGTTTCCTTAATTGTCGTTTAATGAAAATTTACTATACCATAGGGGGTGTCATTTTGATGCCACTCTGTCTTTTCTCTTTGATGACTGCCTCTCCTCATAGTTTTTGCAGTACGGCACAATGTTTGTGGTGTCTGTAATATTCATTGATGTATAATTATATGTTCTATGCTATATATCTTTTTCTTTCCAGTTAGTTTTACCAGTATAATTTTCACTTGAAAGTTGAGACTGTTGTAAATCAGAACATTTTTGCAAATGTGCACCATATTCTGTTATCGTTATTTAGTTTTTTCGTGTTGATGTAGTTGATTATTGTCGTGCATATCGTTGCAAATGACTCCTTGAGTGACCGTCTCTGAAATGGTACAGTAAATATACCGAGAGGGATGTGAAACTCCACTCGGTCATTTCAGAATATAACTGCTAATCATGTCTTAATGGCAGCTTCTGAAATTGTTTGATAGGAGTTCCAACAGTGACACCCGTGAAACAGCAGAAATGGATGTGAACCGAAAACGTGGCACTAACAACATCAGTTGGTGAAGCCATATGTCTACTTGCCAGTCATCTTTATTGAGCATCTTGATTATCTTTACATCCATCCACTCACTAACTGCTTTAGCTCGACGTTGCTCTGATAGTCAGTCACTGTTTCAGTGGTGCACATGAAAATTCTCAGCCGAGGTCCACTAAACGTTCTCCTGAAGTGACCAAGGACCGCAGAGTATGATGATGGGGCTTATAGTGGCAGAATTACACACACAGTTCTAAGGCAAACTTCATATCTTTTTGTCGTTTTCCTGTTTTCAATAACCGAACTGTTTGCTGGCCGTATGTGGCCCATGACGTTGTGCACCACTGCATGCTGATCCAGTCATATTGATTGTTTGAAATGTTGGCTGTATATTGGCTTTCCAGCTGTCTAGGTAACAATAGATGATTGTCACCAGAAGTGATGAAGCTTCATCCCGTATACAGTGTACAACACTGCCAGCAGTTGTCCAAACTCAGTTCTTCCATTTACGGAGTTTGTATTAAATTCGAGAGGATGTTTTGCTGGATAAGACTTGAACTAGTGTCACGTTTCGTATTTGATGGATTAATAATCGTCAGCACAGCTTAGGTTCGCATTGTCAGAATTGTCAGATTGGGGTGAATGGGTGAGTATTATCTCCGCCAAGTGAACATAGCGAATGGAAGAGATAATGTGTTCATTGTATTCATATTTTTCTTGCTCTATCTGTCTGCCTAGTGGTGTGACATCGCACTAACAATGAGGTCATTACGTCACCAGCCGATGGTGTATTGTCCATCGTCACCAGCTGCAAGCTATAGGCTACTTAAATTAGGAGAAAGAATTTTAGTAATGACTTCACAAAAATGGATTGAAATTACTATGTTGTAAGAATTCACTTGGCAGAGATATGCACCGTCACAAGCACCTTCTAGTTAGTACTTTTGTTCATCAGATGGCTTTTCAGTAAGTACAACAGAACTGCAGTTGAAAATTTGATTGTAGGTAGAGTACCGTGGCTAGGGCTGTACTGAATATTCTATTCGGCCCAAATAGTAGGCCGAATAGTGCATTCGTATTCAGCCGAATAGTAACGTCAAAAACAGGCCAAATACGTATAATAAGCACTGCGCCGTCGCCGCTCGTTGTTCCCTCATTTAGCCTTAGATAGTTGCTGTCTCAGCAGCATAACGCCCACGTGATGCTTGATGACATTTCCTTAACCATCTACACTGTGTCTCAAAAAAACATCCCCAACATTTTTACTGCAACTTGAAAACCAGTTACCATATTTTGACAATTTTTTGGTAAGAATACTCCTGACACAACTTGTCATCAAATGACCGTTCAGTTTCCCACCTCACCCAATGTATGCTTCTGCACTACCTAGGGAAAGCAAATCAAGCAAAATATGTGTTGAAATAAACAGAAAACCTGAAAAAAAATCCCCGACATTATCGATCATAACTTGAAGAAAGATCAACAGATTTTAATAATTTTTGGCAGAAATATTTCTGACACAACTGGCTATTAAATAAGTGTTTTAGTTTCCACCTCACCCAACATCTGCTCTTGCACTACCTGGAGAAAGCAGACCAAGCATAATACATGTTAAAATGAATTGAAAAAGGTCAACAAATTCCATCTATCCTAATCTTTGGGCCCCAACAGCCGGTCTATTACAAGGTTTGACTGTCATGCAGCAGTGTGTCTACCAGATGAAGTTTAGGAATGTTTGAAGAGTCAAGAAGCAACTGGTACAGCCTGCATTGGTCTGCAGCAGAAATTTATCGATACTGCTGTCAATGAATGGAGAAAGCGTCTCCTTGCCTGTGTTCGCATAGTGGGCAAACACTTCAAGCAATTTTACTGCAGGCAGTTGAAAAATGGACAACTGGATGAAATGTCAGTCAAGTGTCAGAAATGTGAACAAAATGTGTTTTTACGCATTATGTTAATTAAGCAATCATACATATTGCATTGGATAAAAAAAGTGATATTTTGCTGGTTTTGTTTTCCCCAGGTAGTGCAGAAACAAATGCTGGGTGAAATGGAAAACTGAGTGGTCATTTGATGGCAAGTTGTGTCAGGAATATTTAAACCGAAAATTATCAAAATCTGCTAATTGGTTTTCAAGTTACAGTCAAAAATGTCAGGGATGTTGTTTTTGAGACACACCATAGTTAGTGATTCACAACGGACTCTCGACAATGAGTTAGCTCATTGTCGAGAGTCCATTGTGAATCACTGTGATATTTCATTAGTGTCATAATCTTTTGTTAGTATTATTCATTTAACATTAATACAAATTACAAAATGAAAGTTTTTCAAATGTCCAATTTGGAAATTTTTCACTGCACTGCAATGAAACCAGGGCATTGTGCAGTGTATTTGAACTTGCGTCAACTATTCGTATTCGACCGAATAATATCAATTATTTTTATTCAGCCGAATAGTAAAATCTACTATTCGGTACAGCCCTAACCGTGGCTAACTAGTATCACACCAATTTTGACTGTGGCCTTAGCTTGCCCAAGGAACCCAGTGGTGAAGTAGGAGTCTTCCTCATTTATTAATAGCTCAGTGATTTCGTTATTTATTTACTTGTAGAATCATGTATATCAATAATTGCATCAGTTTGCATGAGATGCCTGTTGACTTCACTCTGATCATTCCCAGTTGATGCTTCAGACTATAAAGTATAGCATGTGAATATTGTATACAGATGGCTTGTGACTCTGTGTGTTAAGAATTATCTTAAAAATGTTTGAAATTTTCAAAATGCCAACCTATATTCTGTATGTGATATTAAAGCTATCAAAAGCAATATAAATATTTTTAGCTTTGTGAAACTTTGACAGATAAACTTTTCAGTTTTTACTTTTAGCTCAATTATAATGAAAACCTTGAAACTGATCTTCTCCTCATGCTACAAATTTTTATGCATCGCATTACACGTGCCTGGTTTCTGGGGTTATATTATATACTGGTAGATGGTGACAATGGTGCTAATAGTGTACATGTTGTAATCCAACTCATTGTTATGGCAGTCATGTTGTAAGGTATGCTGCACTATATTTTTTACTGCATTGTCATTTTTGTTGGTACAGGCCTTTCATTCTGTAGATTTTTCACAGGACGCGAAAAACCCTCAAAATTCAGGACGTTTTCCAATTTATGGTGAAATCGATACTTCTGCAAATGGAGACATATAAGGGCCGGGTTGTGACACAAATCTTCTAGTTACGAGTACACCGTATCTGTCTGTCGAATTTCTACTTGGTGAATAATTTTACAAGATGGTCATGGTCCTTCTAAGGTCAAACTTATTCAAGTACAGTTTAAAGACAAGTTTAAATTTCAGGGTGAGCGGAAGGCCTATTGTTAGCTTTGGCTGTTAATGTGCTTTGAGTTACAGCAATTATATTATCAAATATATTTATTATTCACAGTGATGACTTAGATGTCTGTTAGTTTCATCAGTTTGGCAATTCGGAGATTGAATTCCCTGATAATTTCCTATGATTTCCAGGTTCAGAGAATTACGTATTTCAGGTTTGCGGCCACTCGGAATGAGTATGTTGGCATCAATAGCCATTTGTCCTTTATTGCAACAGTTGCTGGTGCTAAATGGTAGCATGGTGGTTAGGGACAATAGAAAATCACCGAAGGCGTGATTTTCGTCAAATGCCGTGATTTTGCCAAAATGCCACGTTCTGCCGTGTTTTTAGCCAAAATGTTGTGATTTTACCGTTTTTTTTTACATTTTACAATAATTTTTCATTTTTAATCAACAAAATGGTGTGATTTTAACACACACAATATTTAATTTGGCTACTGCTACCAAAGTCCTTATGCTTTGTTACTTACTGGCTCAATATGTGACGGTGAAGTCGCTGTAGAAATTTGTATCCTAATGCCGTAATTTCTGCCATTTTCACAGAAGTTTGCCGTGTATTGTGCTATTTTTGCCGCGATTTTCTACTGTCCCTAATGGTGCTGTAATATAACTGGCAGTACTCTGCATTTCAATCCAGTCATTGCTCGTACTAGCTTTCGACACCAAAAGTTTAAGGTTTCAACATGATTAAGCAGCTGGGAGACTTACATCACAGGCTGAACGGTAGTTGAAGCCATGTGTTAACGGCGACTTCTCTTTCTTTCCAAAAATTCGACCCCACACAGAATCAAAACCCCTGATCTGATTGAGATAAAATTTGGCATGGTTGATTACGTCAACGAGATGGCCCCTCATGCAAAATTTCATGTAAATCTGCACAAGGGGGGCTTCTCGGCAAATAGGTGAAATATACGCAAAAAATTTTGTAGCTGTACATATACCTTTTTTTCAGAAACTCACCTACAGGTCAGACCCTTCGGCGGATTTTTACGTGCAATGGCTCAAACGACGCGGTGTTGCGCAAGGATGTGCCTTTCTGGAATTAAAAAATTTTAGACTAATATTTAACGTATTTATTCAAAAAAATTACAATGGAGCCTATGCGGAAAATTAAACAATTCTTAAAACGGTCATAACTTTGGCTGTGTATAAGATAAAGAGTCGTAATTTTTGGTTCTAGGGTATGGTTTTCGGGGATGGCCAATCTAATGGCGTCATTTAATTTTACCCTGGACCCTCCCTGGTTGCCATGGCAACGAAATTTGGAGCAAAATTGGCTATAACTCGGTCTGTGTAAGAGATATCTGCGAGATTTTTGCATCTGTAGGGGGGGTTTTCGGGGATGGGCCAGCGAATGCTGCCAATCGAACTTTACCTCGACTGACCCTCGTTGCAATGGGAATGAAATTTGGGACAAAATGGGCTATAACTCAACATACATACAAGATATCTCCGACATTCTTGCATCTAACAAGGGGTTTTGAGGGTGGAGCAAATAAATAATTTCATATGTTTACCATGGTTGACTTTCGTTGACTTGGCAACAAAATCTGTAGAATTTTTGCCAAAAATTGGCTAGAACTCGGTTAACTATGAGATGAGCTCAGACTTTAGTTTGACTCGACTTTATAGACGTTCGTGGTCGGACATTTTACGCAATGGTTTAATAACTGCAATAATACGATTTTCCTATTTGGACTAATAGTAAAATCGGATATTAAGTACAGCCCCAGCGTTAATGGTCAGAAACTCACAGACTGTTCAGTATAGGCAATTTATATTGAACTGACATCAACACGCGCATTGTCAAGAGTTAAAATCACATCAGTGACAGATGTCCAGTATTATTAGGCTATTCAATGATGGTGCTCTTCTCGCTGACGTAGATACCATCGAGGAACTTACGAATATCCTTCTTCTTCACACTTGTTGACTGCTGGATCAATGCCGCTGTAACAGCCACGCACACACACTTCCTACTTACAGATGTATGTCAAGAGACAGAAGAATGACTTTAGTTGGATAGACAAAACAACCAATCTGGAATGTGGACCATGAGTGACAATGCTTATAAAAGTAACAAGAAATTTGAGCTAATGCTCACGAGACGTGCAAAAGCCTATAGCAGTTCCTGTTCGCAGATTCAAACTGTCAGTCTATCTCCAGCCATTACCACATGACTTTTATGGGGGTACCGCTCTTTGATGCCCTCATGTGCAGGTTTCCTTGAACCTAGAAAATCGAGACTTGGACTGTTGAAATGTACGTTCAATGCTGAAAATTTCATGTGCAGCTTGTCCAAGTCTATCTCAATTGGTTTCAGCGCAATTCGCTCTTGAAATTTGTCTCGCAGCCCGAAATTGCCAAAATTCCGTAAAACCTCCCAACTTTAGCGTTCATGGTTATCCAAGGTCATTGAATTCGGTGGCAATCGAGAGCCAGTGTACAACTTCCTATTAGTGATTAATAGTAATCCCCCTCTCATTTAGCACCCTCATTCAGGGTGACCCCCTTCAAGTTTATGGAAAAGCTTTACGGTTCCTGAAACTAGTCTTCCAGACAGCTGACGGTGAAGATTTGGTGATCCTAGCTTGCACCGTTTTTGACTGATCCACCCGTGTGTCAGACAGATGGACGGTCAGACAAGACAGATGGACAGAATTGCGATGGCTATGACGCGCTGAAAGCAGTAGCTGCTTTTGTGCGTAAAAATGGTATAAAAGCTCTACGGTTAGTACAGGAAAATAAGCATATCAAAAATCAGCACAGAGGAGTGCAGAGCAGCAAAACTCATATAGGAGATGGGCAACTGTTATGGAATAATGGAAGGCAGGATGATGAAGCGCCTGCAAATTATGTTAAGCAGCACGAAAAAAATATTACAAGAATATGGTGTGAGAAGCTGAACACAAGTGGCCAGAAAAAGTACGTCATGAACCTGCTATTAAACAAAAGACTGAAGGATCAAAGAAAATGTCTTCACTTCACTTCATAAATGCAAGTGTGAATACTCATTTTCTAACCACTTTACCCTCTCTTTCATTAAAATTATGGACGATGCAGTCTAAACTCAATGCTGCTAGGAACAGTGATATAAATGAGTTGTAAATACAATACAAATATCACCGGCTTAAACAGACTGCTTAAATACTGGCATATTTTAGCAGCAAGTGCCCAAAATCCAAGTGCTGCCACTGCTGGAAAAACAGCAGTTTTGTACAAAGTCGTAATGATGATAACAAGAATCACTCAAGACAGTTTGAACAAAGCACTGCCAATACTTTACACTTCTATAGCCAGATCACGATCCAAATCAGAATTTAACTGATTGCTCCTGATCTAGTTTGGACTGGACCACGACATTACCAGTGAAAATTTTTTAATGACTACAAAACCAGTTCTCTGACAGCAGTATTCAGCACTAGGGTGTGCTCCACTCTTTCAAAAAAAATGTTGCCAAAACTTCACAAGAGTCCTTTGGGCAATCCTAGACTGAAACGTAGATCTGACGAAAAGCGTTTACCAGGCTCATAAAAATATCAGCTAAAACTCATATTCTACATTTCAATCACGTAAGCCGTCATATACAGAGATGAAAAACGGCTTTAACAGTGCATTGGACCTGATCGTGAGACGAGCTCAATATTGTTGCCCTCAAGAACAAATTCGTCTTTGACGTCTTTCGACGCAGTGAACGTGACGCCCGGCAACATGTGGACCTGACGAGTAAACTTCTCACCGAGGAAGTTACGAATGTCAACGCACGTGTTGTTCTCCGAAATGGCAACGTTGATTGGGAAATGGGCATACACGGACCTCATCTTGTAACGAAAGCCCTGCACACACGAGCATGAGACACTTGTTGAAGACATCTCACAATCAATGAAATCACATTAACAGAGCAACATAATGCCTGAATATATCAAAGGCACATAATGGGACAAAGTAGCTAATCAATTATTATTGTTACATGTTTAGTTGTTTGCAATAGGCAGTCAAACACTTCTGCTTTTAAACTACACTTTAAAATGCCAGAGTACCTCAGCACTCAGCAGATCTGCAGTTACCAGTATATGACGGTGAATCCCCGACTAAAAGACCACCCCACTAACGCTAAAGCTTTCGCCAACAACACTAGCACCATCCGAACAGAAAGAGCAGAAAGACTGATGGCCATATTAGAAACATCATCAATGACAGCAAAGTAAAATATGAATTGTAAACTTTACTAAAATTATTATAGGCAATTAACAATATATGCCAAAAGTTTAATACATTAAATAAGAAGATTACAGCGGTTTTCTAGAAATACTAGTAGCACATGCATTAGAAGCAATTCCTGTCATGAAATTGTCATCAAAAGATGACACTGAGCATTCCCAATTATATCTCACAAAGCTGGAACGTACAGGCACACAGTCTGCACACACATATTTGCACCTAAAGCCAAATAGACTCTTTTTTACAATGTAAATTACAGCACTGCATAAACATGAACACACTATGATTATATATTAAATACAGTATTATCTGGTAGACAATGTTGTTGACGACAGCAAAATGCTAACCTTTGTAACACCTTTCATCATGTTCTCGATGTGAGAGCAGATAGTCTTGACTGCTGCCAACTCTTTCCGGATGCCAAACCATTTTTCAACCAGAATCTGTTTCTTACCGATCTTCTTAATATCGACATTCATGTGTCGGAAATCACGCCTCAATGTGCCACGAGGTCCCTTCACGATCACCTTGCGTGACTTGATCGACACTTCAACTAAACCAGCAACAGACAGATCAGATATGCACAGCTAGTTATTGAGTATATCGAACAACTTGGCCTACTAGAAACATGCAGGAATCTGAGATAAACATTATGTACAGCTGTGCAAATCACAATTCTTTTTACTCATTATCAATGCCAAAGTGAATGTAGTGAACTAGTGGAGATAAGGTAATCACTTTGTCAATGCCTGTGCGTCCATCTGTTTGTGTGTACACATCAGTGACTCGGCATGTATGACGTAATTGCTATTATGACAGCCCCCCTGAGCACCACTGCAACAATGTGACGTCACAATGGCAACGACATCATTACATCACCAGCAGACAGAAGCAGAAATGTTCAAATTACTTCACTCAGCGGTGATATCCACTCTCATATGTGTCTTCTAGTAATACGCTAAAGCTTTAATACACCAACTAAATCACGACTATAACCAAGATTATGTGCCCAATCTTTCCGTAAGCCGACTGCATACTTTCTAAGCGATCCAGTAAACTCTGCATCAGTTCCTTTTGGTTTATAGCTCTTTGAGCCCTTTGCCAGTTAGCCCTTGGATGTTGGACAATTCCTCCGCCCCGCAACCTACACCAAAATTGTTGATAATTCCCAACACTCCAGCACCTATATTGAAGGCAACCTACAAAATCAGATGCCACTTGTTTCACACTTCAGTCTAGTCGGATGCACTTAATAAGTTACCTGAGAAGTATACAGTGGCATGAAGGGAAGGAGAGGGGGGTAAATCATCCAACATGCAAGGGTAAACATACTGCAGAACATTTTACCCGACTCAACCCATGGCATGGTCAGGCCCGTCTTTTGGGGGTGGCACCTTGGCACTGTGCCAAAGGCCCCACGCCCCAAAGGGGCCCCATGCTATAGCAGTGATAAATCGATGATCAGTCTAAACTAGACCTGTAAGCAAGAGCGAGCGGTAGTGAGCGAGAAATGGGATAAGCGAGAGAGAGCAAGATTTTTCCCGTGAGCGAGCGACAATACATACGAGCGAGTCAAGCGAGCAAAATTTTAAATGGCACGATTTTTCACGCGCAACAGTATGTACATAATGTTTCACGTATTTTAGCTGTCGTCAAGGCGTCTGTCTTACTGTGTGTGTCTGTCGCTCTGTCTGTCTGTCCATGGCACTCTGCGACTGTATCAAAACAGTGCCAGCTAGGATCACCAAATCTTCACTGTCGGCTGCCACAAATTTGACTCGAGTTTCAGGATCTCAAAAATGGTGCAAGATAAGCCAAGGTTACTCTTATTAATCAGTTATATAGAGTCCCATAAGTCCTTTCGATCGACACCAAAATCAGCGACCTTGAACAACCCTGAAACCCAGAATAAGAGGTTTATTAGTGATTTTTGCATTTTAGGCTGTGGAGAACATTAAAAGAGTGAAATGCACCAAATTGGCTGCAAATAAACAAAGACAAAATGCATCTAAAATTGGCAGCATTAAACACAAATTTTAGCAGTTGAAGTTTCAAATTTTCAAACCTTGATGCTTAGGGAGATCTCCATCACTTTTACCATGGGCATCGCACACTTAAAGTTAAAGGAAGCCACTACAGAATCAACTTCCATGTGATTTAATGAAAATCATAATCTAATTCATCATTTAGGATATTATGAAAGAACTACTCAATATATACAGGGCATGACAAAAATGTAATCCCTGGTTGTATTTTGCAGACCTTTAAGCATCAACTTGAAATTTTCTGATGGAACCTTGCAATTTCTCGCTTCTCGAGCAAGACTTTCCTACGAGCGAGCGAGAAAAAGACTAGTGAGTCGTTTACGGGTCTAGTCTAAACAATTTTCATTGCCTTAGGGATGAATTATTGTCACAACGTATAACTCAATTGAGAAATCAAGATTTTTTTGCGGGGGGGGAGGGGAGAAAGCAGCTAAAATCTAGGGTCCAAATTTTTTTGCTCGCTCCACTTGCAAGATTGAAGGCCTAAAATCACACAAGATACAAGCCTACCATACAGACAGAGGCCTATCCTACAGTTTGTGGTGTAGTGTGGTCACAGGTATTAGCGGAATTAGATAATGTGGTATTAGGGGCCCGCGGGTAAGAGCCAAGGGCCCCGCGCTGGTAAAAGACGGCCCTAGTCACGGTGATTGACGACCCAACCCTCCTGAAGATATCGAGTCCAGTCAAACATCTACCAGACACCTTCCCTTCTCAGCGCTTTAGCTTATAATCTTCGCTTTCATAATACTGAGCAATAAATGCAATTACAGCCCAAAATTTACGAGAGCCCATGATAACAGCATCATGCAGCAAACAACTGGTTCAACACACCTCCAGGAATAATATCCACCGTCTGATTCAGTTTTATAGTCTTCATTGTCGGTTATCACGACAACACCTGCAATCAACAGCAAACAATCGAGCACATTAATAATATGAAACTCAACAAACAAAAAAAATAAACACAATCAACGATCGATCGCTAGACATTAGCAAATCGCGACATTATAATACTCAAACTGCACAAAATTCTTATAAAGACACTACAGAGACTCTGCTCAATCATATACACGCGCAAATATAAAATTAACTTGCATAAGAATCTTGATTAAACTAGATTATAAAAACGACATAACTAAAAACAAACCAAAACAAATACCACCGGAAATAAAAAAGAATGACCATAGAGATATACCGAAAAAGAAACTTGCAACATAGATTTAAAAAATTAATGCAAGATGTCACGTGACTTTGTTTGTAAACAATTTTCGGCGTGTGTTTGTTTTTGTTGTTTTCATTAGATTTTGCTATATTTCGTCAACAGTGTGGAAAAAATATGTTTGTCATCACGCGATGTTTACATAGAAGTTTAACGACCACCATTTTTACATACGGTAATTGTATATTTGGCAAATTTCGATATGCACTGGACATCTAGGTGCACTGTGCACCTAGAGAGACTCTTCTCGAGCACTTTTACCTGCAGTCATTTGCATATTTGTTACCATATTTTCGTTGCAGAACTTTTATTATTATTTTGCTCTTACGTTGTTTGTACTGTATTGTATAAGATATTCATTACCGATACTTGTTTTGGTTTGGTTTAGGATTGCGTGGCATGTCTGGAGTTACAAACAGTGCAAAAGCAACACTGCTTCAACAGATAACATCAAAGATCCGTTTTAGCGGTCCCATCACTGTGGCTGATTACATGAAAGAAGTTCTTACAAATTCGGCTGCAGTACGTGTTTGTACTTGTGTGCAGATTATTTTCAGTTCGTGTATTTTAAACTTGTCATTTGTTTATTGCAACTGAGTACCATATGTTATTTATGATAGCTTTATGATAACTGTGTTTTATCTGTTCTTTCTTGCAGGGCTATTACATGAACAAAGACGTGTTCGGGCAACGTGGAGATTTTATCACATCGCCAGAAATTAGTCAGATGTTTGGAGAGGTATATTGCAAGGCTCATGCTAATTAAAACGTTTGTAGCTGATTAATCTGCTGAAGTTATCTTTTTTAATTTCGAACTGTTGTAGTCACTTAGAAAGGCTGTGATAATGCAAAATTCCACTACATGTACTTTTTATTATTTTTCATAAACCAAGCAAAGTTGAAAATTTTAAGTGACAGTGATGGAGTTCTTGTATGCAAATTTGCATCGCTAGTATGAGTGCGAAGGCTTAAAATATGCAAACTGCAAAACGTTGAAAATTGAAGTTTGGTTTCTGTGTGTCATTTAGCTGGTAAAAGCTTGGTCATTGTACTGATGTGGCCCACAGCTGCTTCAAGACTAGTTCTTTGTGGCCTTTAGCTGAAAAACTTTTGCAAATCACTAAAGTAATACAATGCAAAATGCACACTTGTATATATCTGTCACATTTGTTCTGGTGGTACAGCTGACTTATAATCAGGAGGCTGTGTGTTCATACTTGGATGGATGAATGACTGTCCATAGACAGCTAAACCATCTTACTGTGTAGCTAACAACCAGGGTCAACTTAGCCTTCTGTCTCTATGTGTGGCAGTTATAACAATGGATGTGTGCATAGTGTGCTGCAGTATCATTAGCTCATGCCATTCATCTGCCACTTCCGATATTGTAAAAGCGCTTATGGACATGAGTCTTGCCTCATGTAAGAAGCACTAAGGCATGCACTGGACTTTACCTTTACCTTTATAACACCTTTATAACACTGTGTGTTCTTCTGTGGCAGGTTGCACTCTTTAGCTATGTGATAGGTTTCTGTGTAGAGCTGCAATTTTTCAGCTAATAGTTAATTTTGTTGGTTGTCGATGTAATGCCCTGTTGTAGCTGGTCGGAGTATGGTGTGTGAATGAGTGGGTCCAGGCTGGAGGACCGGCTAACCTGCAGATTGTTGAGCTTGGGCCTGGACGAGGCACCCTTGCTGATGACATGCTGCGGGTATGCAGTTTCACACTACTAATTGCTGTTCATATTGAATTGTTGTGAATTTTGTTGTTTACTTTGCAGGTGATTGGTTTGTTACACTGAGTGCTTGAAAGTAGCAAAGAAAAAGGCAAAAATTTTGGCTTAGGTTGAAGTCTGTTTTAGTGGGACCTTATTTCCCAATTATGGCAGTTCAGCTAGCAATGTTTAAACCTAATTAAGCTAGCATACCAAACTCAACTTATGCCAGGGTAACTACAAACCTGGAATACTCAGGGAATTCTCTGAACCTGGAAAACTTGGAAGTATATTTGAATTCTGTGCCGCATTGGGGAAAAATATTGTCAGCAAATGTTGTTTCTGGGGTGCTGAAATGATCTAAAATACATTTGCAGCGGTGCAGCCTGGGGCAGAGCCCAGGCTGCCCCAGGCCATGCTGAGGGAGCTTAACGCCACTCCCCATATTACATTATTACCGGTACAATTAATTTTGGGGGGGGATAATTTACAGAAGACTAAGCTTATGTTTATGGAAAAACTTGGGAAACTTGGAATTAATTAGTCCGCCCGAAAACGATAGTTTTTGGAAGGACTTCTGTTTTGCTGTGGTTTTTTCTTTTTTTTTCGCTGTGTAATCTCTGAGCTCCGTCGGCCGATCGGCGCGAAATTTTGCACGATGCTCGATGCTGCATTCAATTTTATAATCCCGGTCCAAAATTTTGGGGGAGCCTCCCAAAAAAATTTTTATGGGCCAAAAACATGCAAAATTTGGCCCGATTTCGGTCGACTTCGAAGTTTGGCGGCGAATATCTCCAGAACGGATGAAGATATTCAAAATCGGTGAGTTACTCGTTTGACAGCGATTCCTCCCGCGTTAGGCGGAACAAGTCCGGTGAAGATTGGTCCAGTAACCTTGGAGATCTAGATGTGAGTTTGTACCCAGCGAAAGCGCATTTTTTGGAAGAACATATTTTGGCCCCTAGGGGTTGCTGCGCCCCCAAATTTTTACATGCGCTAGAGAATGACCAAGTCTTACTAGCGCACCCCTCACCGGGGACGGGGGCCCCCATTACAACTTTTTTCAAAGGGTGGTCAAAAATTGGCTTAAAATGGAATAAATGAGCCATTATAACTTCGGAGTTAGGGGGTGTAGCCCGACGAAACTTTGGCACTTGATGTGACTCTATGTTGGGGTGTTAACGCAAGTACAACTTTTGGGGGCACCGCCTCCCTTAAAATTTGGGAGGGCAAAAAACGTCCAAAATTTAGTACGTTTTACGACAACTTTCGAGTTTGACCGCAAATATCTCTAAACTGGATAGAGATATCGACAAGTGGTAAACGACGTTATCAAATACGGTTAATTCCGCGTTGAACAAAAAAAATTGTGTAAATTTCGGTCTTTTAGGAACCAAGTTATAATGGCTCATTTTGACCTACCCTAAGTCGCATTACCTGAAAGACCATATTTTGGCCCCTAGGGGGTGCTGCGTCCCCAAATTTTTACACGCGCTAGAGAATGACCAAGTCTTACTAGCGCACCCCCCACCGGGGACAGGGGCCCCCCTTACAACTTTTTACAAAGGGGGGGTCAAAAATTGGCTTAAAATGGAATAAATGAGCCATTATAACTTCGGAGTTAGGGGGTGTAGCCCGACGAAACTTTGGCACTTGACGTGCCTCTAGGTGGGGGTGTTAATGCAAGTACAACTTTTGGGGGCACCGCCCCCCTTAAAATTTGGGAGGGCAAAAAACGTGCAAAAATCGGTGCGATTTACGACAACTTTCGACTTTGAGCGCAAATATCTCTGGAACCAATGAAGATAGCGACAAAATCTAAATGGCGTTGACGAAAACGATCTTTTCGGCGTTGAACAAAAACAATTTTGTGAAATTCGGTAAACAACGAACAAAGTTATAAGCGCTCATGTTGACCTACCCTAAGTCGACAATGCGCGTTCGGCGTATGCCAATGCATTTGAGTTCGTGGCACGTGACTTTGATGCTGGGGCAATTTCCCCCCCCCTTAATTTCCCCCAATCGGACTTAGGGCGCCGTGCGGACTCACGTTGGGCTTTGCCCCAAATTTCTAGTTATTTCTTACTTTGTGGCCTCTCTATGTGTAAGATAATGGATAATGGAAGCCGTTTTTTTGTATGTCATGTTTTTTAATGCATTTCTTATTAGTAATTGAAGTAATTGTCTCTTTCATTTGTTGTTACTACTGTTACATCAGTTAGTTAAATTTCAGCACTGCATATTATGCCGTGGAGTGACTGAAGCGCTATTGTTCAGCACAGGTGTTGACTCAGTTTCCGAAAGTTCGTGAAGCCATATCACTGCACCTTGTGGAAGTGAGTCCGCACTTGAGTGAGATGCAATACCACAAGCTGACAAACAGCAATGCTGCCAGTTCACAAGGTAGTGCACAGGTCAGGTCATCGTCAGAGCCATGCTATCGGTCATGTGTCAGTTATCATGATTTCAACGTTCACTGGTACCACCACCTAGAGGATGTACCAAAAGCCCCATCATTCTTCATAGCTCATGAGTTCTTTGATGCGCTTCCAGTCCATAAATTTCAGGTTAGTGATGTGCTTATTTTTGATGGACATTGTAGCGTTTGCTTTTCAGACAGAAATAACTTTGAGTGTGTAGTGTAATTTGTATGGCCATGTAAAAATGTGTCCAAGTCTCATTTGTTTTGTTTTTTCTCTGCTAATGCGATAACTCATGAACTACTGCATGTAGGTCAGTGAAATTTTGCGTTTCTGTTTCTGTTTCTGTCTGTATCCTCTGCAAACTCCTGTGAAGGATATCACGCAGAGCGGAGTGGTGATGCCATCTAGATGCTGGGAGGAGGATCTGGGGAGACAGTTAACGCCAGATTAGGAGTAGTCGGCATGACGGCCTCGATGGAAAAAAGATTCCAATCTGGCACAGTACGAGGAAAAAAGGAATTATGGTAGACTGAGGTGCGAGCGGTTATGTGACGGAATGCATATCTCGTCAGCCTCAAGAGCATTATTGAATTTCAAGGTAATTAGTCAAAGATTAAGGCTACAGGACCTGATTTTCCGATACTTTACTATTGCATCATAGGATCATGCTGCTACTAGGCCATTAGCTATTGGCTGACGCTGACGTCAGTGGTGTAAATGCTGTAGCATTCCATGGCGGCTACAGTGGCCAGTTTTAGCCTTGCACAAGACTTGACAGTTTAGCTGATGTTCAAGTTGGTACGGAAGATGAAACACCATTTGTGCCATGTGTTGTGCTGGTAGAAGAAGGATGGTGAATGGCATGAGGTGCTCGTTGATGTTGATGATTCTGACGGTTTGCGCTTTGTTCTTTCTCCATCTCAAACTCCAGCGTCTCAGCTCCTACTCAAGGTATGTCAAATCATCGTCAAGCGGTAAAGTTTTCTGCTTTAATGCAAGAGGTTCCAGGTTCAGTTTTTAGTGCGGCAGTGATGAAGTGTGTAAATATTTATAATGATTCAGACCTTCAGTTTATCGTGTGTTACAATTAACTGTTTGATGACTTTTTTAGTTTATATCTTATACATATTGTGTCAGAAAAGACAAGCAGTTACATATGTGAGTATTGCTGACGTTTTTTGATGTCAGTACTGGCCTTAAGTTCTCAAATTTTTTGGCCTTGATTTTGGTCTAGAAGTTCAAGGTCTTGGTCTTGTTAGTCCGCCCGAAAATGATAGTTTTCGGAAGGACTTCTGTTTTGCTGTGGTTTTTCTTTTTTTCGCCGCGTAATCTCCGAGCTTCATCGGCCGATCGGCGTGAAATTTTGCATGATGCTCAGTGCTGCGTTCAATTTTATAATCCCGGTCCAAAATTTTGGGAGAGCCTCCCAAAAAAATTTTTAGGGGCCAAAAACATGCAAAATTTGGCCCGATTTCGATCGACTTCGAAGTTTGGCGGCGAATATCTCCAGAACGGATGAAGATATTCAAAATCGGTGAGTTACTCGTTCGACAGCGATTCCTCCCGCGTTAGGCGAAACAAGTCCGGTGAAGATCGGTCCAGTAACCTTGGAGATCTAGATGTGAGTTTGTACCCACCGAAAGCGCATTTTTTGGAAGAACATATTTCGGCCCCTAGGGGGTGCTGCGCCCGCAAATTTTTACACGCGCTAGAGAATGACCAAGTCTTACTAGCGCACCCCCCACCGGGGACAGGGACCCCCCTTACAACTTTTTTCAAAGGGTGGTCAAAAATTGGCTTAAAATGGAATAAATGAGCCATTATAACTTCGGAGTTAGGGGGTGTAGCCCGACGAAACTTTGGCACTTGACGTGCCTCTAGGTGGGGGTGTTAACGCAAGTAC
>Ga0209367_1004059_pt1 | contig 20094 bp, 12 predicted proteins | sample WorMetLIZISLAND2_FD_187412 | JGI IMG/M metagenome (GOLD analysis project Ga0209367, IMG submission 187412) | Marine gutless worms symbiont microbial communities from Max Planck institute for Marine Microbiology, Germany - Olavius geniculatus... ...
TGTTCATCAAATATAAAGCCAAGGTTACGAGCAGAGTGAGTAGTGTTGAGAGAGGAGTTATTTATTTTAGCAAGTTGTTGTTTGAGCCCAATGAGAAGAAATTCAGTCTTGGAGGAGTTGAGAGTTAGTAGGTTAGCAGTCATCCAGGAAGAGATATGTTGCAAGACATCCTAAAGGTAAGTTAGATTAGAATGGAAATCAGGTGGGCGGAAAGAGAGGAAGATCTGAGTGTCTTCTGCATAGAGGTGGTGATTTAAGAAATGAGATGAAATGAGAGTGCTGAGAGGGGTGGTATACAGGATGAATAGTAAAGAACCAAGAACAGAGCCTTGAGGTACACCATAGAGAGAACCATGTGAGGAAGACAGACTACCAGAGCAGCGGACATGGAAAGTGCGAGATGACAAGTATGATTTGAACCAGTTTAAGACAGTGCCGTGAATGCCAAACCAGGATGATAGACGAGAGAGTAGAATGTTATGATCTTATATATAGTGTCAAAGGCAGCAGACAGGTCAAGAAGACAGAGACATGATACTTGTTGTGAATCAATGGCATTGACGAGATGATCGTGAATGTACAGAAGAGCAGTTTCATTGGAATGATGTTTAGAGTAGGCAGACTGGTGTGGATTAAGAAGATTATTAGATGATAGGTGGGTGGGTGGTTATTCGAGATTTTACAACACGTTCAGTTATTTTGGAGATGAGAGACAGGTTGGAGATAGGGCGGTAGTTTGACAGATCTTCAGTGTTTAAGGTAGGTTTTTTTAAGTAGAGGAGATACAACAGATTCTTTTGGAGTAGAATGAAAATTGCCAGAGCTAAGGGAGAGGTTGACGATATTAGTGATAATAGGAATAAGAACAGAAAAAACATTCTTTAAGGAGCCAGGTAGGTATCGGATCTGAGTCAGATTGCTTGTTTGGACAACTGGACAGGATCTTGGATATTTCAGATGTGACATCTTACAGTACTGTTCATCACTTATCAATCAGTCAGTTATTCAGACAGAAGACAACAGCCAGTGACTAGTACATTATGAATTAACATATAGATATGTTTGTGGAAAAATTGTCAGTTTTCATACAATTGCTTTTTTTGCAACTTTGACACTTTGACTGCCAGTACATGTGACTAGCTTTTAACCGTGCTCGTTATGTTCAGTAACTTGTCTATTACGTCTGCCAGCTATAGGTAAGTCACAAACTGAGAACAATCTCTTAAGAAATGGTGCATTTTTGAATAAATCTATTGGCTCAGGCTTAAACTGCGTTTCAAATGCTTCAAAGCCTGACACTGAAGAAGTCAAAGTCAAATTGGCTAAAATTAATTTGACTTTCACTTTTTCACATCGAAATCATCTGACTTAAGCTTTGACTTTGATTTCTGTAATTCATTTGACTGTAACTTTGACTTTGAGTCAAGTAATTCATTTCACTGGACTTTGACTTTGACTTGAGTTAAACATCACTGGTCGTAGCTTGTAATTACTTGTATTTGTTATGTACGTATATGCCGACTAGCACATTTGGACTGTAATACAATACTGCGCGCGTCGTTAGTAGCAGCTGTAGGCCTACAGTGTGTCCGAAGTCCGACAAATTTGGACAAAAGAGTAGGCCTATCTGCAGTATTTTCTGCTTAACTTTGACAAAATTGTAATATAGGCCTATAGCCTACATATTTTTGGTGATTATTTTTGGCCTAAATTATCCTGATACAAAAAAAAACAAAAAAAACATCCCAAAATCCCAAAAACATCCTCCACATTTTCGACTGTAACTTGATAACCATTATCAGATTTTGATAATTTTTTGTACGAATAATCCTGACACAACTTGCCACCCAATGACCGTTCAGTTTCCCACCTCACCCAATGTATGCTCCTGCACTACCTAGAGAAAGCAGACCAAGCGAAATATGTGTTGAAATAAACAGAAAACCTCCCCAACATTATCGATCGTAGCTTAATAAAGATTAGCAGATTTTAATAATATTTGGCAGAAATATTTCTGACACAACTGGCTATTAAACAAATGTTTTAGTTTCCACCTCACTCAACGTCTGCTTTTGCACTACCTGGGGAAAACAGACCAAACATAATACGTGTTAAAAAGAACGAAAATACGTCAATAAATTTCATCTAGGCCTATCCTTATCTGTGGGCCATAACGGCAGGTCCATTGTAAGGTTTGACTCTCATGCATCAGTGTGTCTACCAGATAAAGTTTCGAAATGTTTGTGAAGTCAAGAAGCAACTGGTACAGCCTGGATTGGTCTAAAGCAAAACATTGATACTGATGTCAATAAATGGAGAAAACGTCTCCTTGTCATAACATAATCAAAATCTGATAATTGGTTTTCTAGTTACAGTCAAAAATGTCGGGGATGTTTTTTTTGAGACACAGTGTATAGAAAAGCTTTATGGATTCTAAAACTATAGGGTCTTCATGCAGCCGACAGTGAAAATTTGGTGATGTTAGCTTGCATCGTTTTTGACTCATGCATCTACCCGTGTAACAGACAGACAAACGGACAAAATAGCGCTGGCTAAGACGCGCTATAGCAGTGCCTGCTGTCGCGCGTAATAATCGGCCAATGTTTAGCGGAGTATTCAACAAACAAAAGTTACACCTTTTGGCCCACGTACTTATACAAAAAAATTGAAAGCCTATAGCAGTTCCTACCCGCAGGCAGTCACCCATCGCAGTACTAACCGGGCCTGGCGTAGAGTAACTTCGTTTCAGCCGAAACGCTTTACCAACTACGCCACGCCACCAACGCCAGTACCGTTGCGCCACCTTGTGAATGATTTTGTGTCGCAGCCCGAAATCGTCCGAAAAATCCATAAAAATCCCTATTTTGGCGTTCAAGGTCATCCAAGGTCATTAAATTCGGCGCCAATCGAAAGCCAGTATACGATTTCCTATTAGTGATTAATCCTTATCTCGCACCTTTACTGAGATACAGCGAGTTATTGGCCGAAAATCGCAAATTTTGATCACCCCCTCTCATTTAGGGCCCTCTTTCGGGTTGACCCCTACGAATTTATGAAAAAGCTTTACGGTTCTTGAAACTATACCGGGCAGCCGACGGTGAAGATTTGGTGATCCTAGCTTGCACCGTTTTTGCCTGATCCACCCGTGTGACGGACAGACAGACAGACAAACAGACAGACGGACAGACGGACGGACAGAATTGCGATGGCTAAGACGCGCTGAGAACATAGCTGCTTTCGCGCGTAATAAAAACGAAGGTTGGCTTTGGCCTGTGCAACTCGACCATGCGCCAGCGTTAGTGCCATTAAGCATACAGAAACACGAGTTTGTCAGCAGAGCTAGTTTCAATGACATATGAACTTACTACTGAATCGTATCGAAATGTGCTTGAGTTCGATTCGCTCAGCCTAATCGATTCCAGAAGCTGGAGACTACAAGTACTGAAAAGGATCTGGGAATAGTGATTACTAGCGATTTGAAGTCTTCTGAGCAGTGTAGCCAAGCTTATTCAAAAGATAGTCGTGTACTGGGAATGATAAAACGAACTATTGTCTACAAATCTGCTGACACACTGGTGCGGTTATACAAGTCGTTGGTTAGGCCACATCTGGAATACTGTACTGTGGCGTGGTCTCCACATTACCTAAAGGATAGGAAGTTATTGGAAAAAATTCAGAGACGTTTTACGCGTATGGTTCCAGGATTACAGGAATTGCCATTTGAGTCCAGGTTCTTTGAAATTGTGGACATTGGACCATAGAAGAGTTCGGGCTGACCTGATTGAATTGTTCAAAATGGTCCGCGAGTTATCGACAGTGGATGTCAACACATTCTTTGAATTCGACAATACTGAACGTACAAGGGGTCATTACCTGAAGCTAAGGAAGGGACGTGTCAGCACTGACTTGAGACAGCACTTCTTCACTGAACGAGTTTTTAACACCTGGAATCAGCTTGAGTCATCAGTGGTTGAATCTGAGTCATTGAACATTTTCAAGTCAAAATTACAAAGACTGCATGACAAAAATGAGTCTTTCTTTGGGCAACATTTGTCCTATTGACTCCGCAGGCCGAGCCAGCTCCCCTGGGGAGGCCTCATCCGGTGAGTTATCCGGTGAGTTATTCGAACACAATGAATCGATTCCAATCGATTACGCCCAGCTCTAAACCTAGCCCTTTAGGCTTTGTAAACATGGCGGCGGGGAAGATGGGGTCGTTGATGGAGAGTAATCCGCATTAATCGTAACTTTTCCATCGTATTTTGTTGTAACACTTATACAGGTACTATTTAACGAATCTTTCTGTATATCACTGAAGTATATTTTTTGTTACATGCGGTATTGTGTATATGACTGATAGCATATGTGTTTGGTATCGTTTACCTACTGGAGACGATCTTTCTGAGGGGCACGGGTATAATGCGGACCTGCGGAGCGATCAACGGGTAAACTGCGGACTAAACCTGCGGACCAGGTCCGCAGTTTACCCGTTGGTCGCTCCGCAGGTCCGCATTATAGTTGTAAACAAAATAAGGCTATGGGTAATAAGCGGATGTGCGGATGTGGCAACGGGTAAAAGGCGGATAAAATCTGCGGGTGCTAAGTGTGGAGACCAAGAGTTACCAGCCTGTTCTCGGATTACTGCGTTTTAAATTACTTTTTTGCATACTACTTCGTTTTTATAGTCGATATCTAAAACAAAATTTGCGGGTTTTTGCTTAATTTTTGCTCAACGACTGATGAATATCAACGACGCGCGAAAACGATATACGATGACGTCAGAAGTCAAATGAGAAGCCGTCGTAAACAGGGAAGACAGTGGCAGAAATGGACGGAGATGTCTCTTTTCTTCATCCCAGTGGACACGTACACGTCCTAGGAGTTGTTATGTCGTCTGATTTGAGTCCTGAGAAACATGTCTCAGCCGTCAGTGCTACCTGCTTTTTTCATCTCAGACCGATTCGTCGTGTCCGGCAGTCATTGGATTTCGAGTCAGCTAAAACCCTCGTGCAAGCATTTGTGACATTTCGTGTCGACTACTGTAACGCTGGGTTGGCTGAGTTGCCGAGAGTCATAACAGACAAGTTGCAGAGAGTGGTGAATTCAGCTGCTCGCGTCGTCACCAACACTCGGAAGTACGACAGTGGTTTGTTGCGACTAATGCATGATGAGCTCCACTGGCTTGATGTCACTGATCGAGTACGATTTAAGCTCGCAGTGCTCATGTATTGATGTCTTCATTTAACTGCTCCGCCGTACGTGATGGACAGTTGTACACTCACAGCAGAAGTCACTGGCCGTCAACATCTGCGTTCTGCCACTCAGCGGAAGTTGGTCGTACCGCACTATTGATTGAACAGTTTTGGTCGTCGGCGCTTTTCTGTGGTGGGCCCGTCGACTTGGAATTTGCTGCCAGACAGTCCTCGTGGCTCAGAACTGAGTCTCGATACTTTCAAACGTTAGCTGAAGACATACATTTTTGCGAAATAATGATGACAAAATGTATTAAGTGCATTAGAGATCTTTTTTGAGTATGCACTATATAAATTTACACTTTGCTTACTTACCTGTTATGGTCAGTTTGTGTGTGCTTCATTGTGGTTTGTTGTGTCCGTTGTGGTAATTAGTCATATTGATCTAGAGTTATGGTTTTTTACGGTGATGTTTGAGGTTAGAGGGTTTACGTATGGTTCAGCCACAGGATGCTTCGGCTGCTATAAACAAAAAAGTTGGGTCCAACATGTCTTTCGGTCCTGAAACAGTGACACAACTTCCCACAAGTGTGGAACATAAAGTAGGTTTGCTTAAAGTAGGTGGCTGGTGGCATGGCGTAGTTGTTAACGCGTTTCAGCTGAAATGAAGTTTCTGTGCCGGGCCCGGTTAGTACTGCGATGGGTGACTGCCTGCGGGCAGGTAAACCATCTCGGTGCGAAGCCTGCCAGCTAGGTCGACTCAGCCTTCCACCCTCCGTGGGACGGTAAAATGAGTAGTAACTCATTTACATGGGTTACAAAAGGTGGGGACCTTGGTACAGCTGACTGGGGTTGCCTAGCCGGCCGCTACGCCAGCCTGTGTCTGCAGGCTGCACACAGTGGCTGTGCGGCAGGCGGCTCTGGTTAGTGACAAGAGCGCATTAGAGGCATGTTTGCGACGATGCGCTATACAAATTGACGACCTTTACCTTTTTTACCTAGGTGAGACTGGACTACTATGTCGCAGACTCATGAGCTGGCAAAACACTGATTTGCTGTCTGGGACAATCTCTTAGCTGTTTGTAACACCAGCCCTGTTTGTAAACAAGATAAAAGTCAGTGTTTAGTTGTAACCTGGCAGCCTGTCTAGTAGTGGTAGCAGTAGTAGTAGTAGTAGTGGTAGTATTAGTATGTAGTGGTTTGTCTCTATTTTTGTGTGTAGAAGTAAATTGTGCTGCAGCTCGAGTTGTCAGTGTTTTTTGCTGCATTGCTGCGGCACTGAGAGAGAGATAGGGAGAGAGCGAAAAAATAAGTAAATTCCGGTCGCCACAATGCAATCACAGCATCCTCTTTATGGTGGTCATCCTGCAGCCGCTGCAGCCGCAGCCTATCAGAATGCTGCAGCTGCCGCAGGCTATGCGGCTGGACCTGGGGCCAATATGAACTTACAACCCGGGGCGCCCGCAGCTGCACAGTACAATCACGTTGTAATGATGCCTGTGAATCACCCTGCAATGAATCAGCCCCCTACAGCACCCCATCATGCCCAGTATGCTGCTAGTGCGGGGTACCCTGGGGTTCCAGGACCCCGAGAGGCTACTATTATGTATGGCGGACAACCAGCTGGAATGATGTTAGCAGCACAACCAATGCAGCAGGGACAACGATCAGCTACTGTGCCTCAGGTAACTACTACAGTGTACTTGTAGTAATAGTAGCTAGTAGTAGTATTAGTAGTCCTGGGTAGTACAATGGTAGTAATGGTCATAGTACTGCTGGAGTGTTTTGGGTGTATGTAAATTGTAATCCAGCATCCTGATTCCCGGGATTTTGAGGTCAAGTAAAGTAAGCCGTAAGTCTTTATGATTTATTTGTACTCAAGCCAGGATCTCAGAATCCCAAGATTATAAATTCTTTGATCCAGAAGTACAGAATCGGAGAAAAACAGCCCTGGATTTTAATCCCTGGCATAGAGGCTTGAATTACACTCAGAATTTATTCATCTTTTGGTATACATCACAGCTATCTCGTCTCAAAGTGTTGGATGCTGTTATATAACAGAAACTTGAGTCACATAGCTGTCGTAGTGAAGGGTTTGTGATCGTAACCCAGGCTGTTGTACTATACTTTTATATGTTTTCAACTTTGTAAAAGTTTTGTTGATTTTTTCATGTCACATGACAAACTAAATAAATGATTTATCATTAGTTAGTTAGTAAGTGAGTAAAACATAAATTTATACAATGCATAATGTTAAGCTTAATCTCTGTGTTTAATTGTATGTAGTTGACGTACATATCATCTCCATATTGTATTTTTTGAAATATGTATTTTGTTGTATTCTGTTTTGGTGTACATGTTGTTGCACATGCTCAAATCTTGATTCTTCCTGTCATCTGCACTATAAAAAGCACGATTTGGTTTATTGCATTTTCTTACTGGAGTGTTTCGCAGAATTTCACTTTCTAAATATAGTCACAGACTCGATTGGTAAATTTATAGCCGTGAATTATTATTCATGTGTTTATGAGTGGCTAAATTTAGAAACTGGAACTCACTTTTCATGAAGCATTGTGGGAATTGCTGCAAACTGAATTTTTTTTTCGATGCAGTTTTAAAATTGACTTGTTTTGTGGAATATACTGACATTTTTACCAAACTGGCACATTTCTTTAAAACATTGGTGCTGTGACTGCTGTATAAATAATGTTACTTATACTATTGTAATTATGTGGTTCTGATGTGTCAGGTGTATATGCAGATTACTCCGGCTCCGATCTACCCACAGCACATGGTACGTTAATCTGTCAATGTAGTAGTAGTAGTATTAGTAGTAGTAGTATTCAAAAACAAGTGTGCAAAGTCATTGTTGTCTGTTCGCATTAGACCACATTACGAGTGTTTGCCTGCCTGTCCATTTGTTTGTCTGTTCATCTCTGTCTATCTATCTATACGTTTATCCTGCATATACTTTTGTCTCTAATGCTGATCAGTCCACACACATCACAGTAGTATGTTAATCTGTCGTATTGACTATTGAATTGAACTGTGGCATCGTCAGTCAGTACTGTGAAGTGTCCTCAGTGGTAACCATCTCACCAGTACTTATGACTAGTATCAGTGTGTTAGTAACGTGGCAGTATGCATGTGTCAACAGCAGCAGCAGTCGTTACAGTACGGAGCAGCTCAGCAGTCGTCGTGGCAACCGTCTCCTCAGCAGACCATCGGACAGCAACAACAGCAACAGGGTTATAATACTACTACACATGGTCATCCATATCAGCAGACACCAGGACACTACAACAAGGCTAACAATGAGCCTAGACACCCTGGCTCCAGTGAGCAGTTCTACTAAGTGCTATTCACGCCGTCCACTAGTGATTCTAGGCGAACACACAGTGTGGTCAGACTCACAATGGGGAGCTTTAACAGTACACTGACCCTAAATATGTTGAGGTGGGGATAGTATCAGAGCACAGGGATAAGGCAGTGCACTAAGTTTCAATATGAGGTAGCTAGAAGGTAAAAAATAAGAAAAATTGGACCTCAATAATTACTAGTGCATGGAGAGTAGGAGTACCGATACCCTGGTCAAATATGAGGGTATCAGTATAAGTGTGAAAATTTCGCAAAAATCTTTCCAGGCAAACTCTAACTTGTTAGTTGCCGGCAAATTTTTAACACTGTGCAATGGCCTGGTGATGGGACTTAATAGGATGAGAGTTTGATTCAGGGTTAGAGTTTAGATTATAAAATTTTTGCATTCATGATTAGGGTAGGGTTTGGGTTTTCAAGTTGGCAAGAAAACTCAAATCTGATGTTTCATAGCATAATAGTGTATTCTGTACACATGTAGTCTTGTACTGCTAGTACTACTTACACTACTGCAGTGATAATAATAATTATTATTATAACTAGAAAGCAGTCAGAGCCTGCACACCTCCGCCAAGGCCATGTTGTTTGCCAGGTGGCACATTATCTTCGGTTTAGCAGCGGTTTCCCTTATGCCCCATTGAAAGCAATGGTAATGAAAATTTCAAAGTGATCCAGAATCCAGGATTCCTTCTGGATCACCCCCAAAATTGAACCACTGGTAGTTTTTGCCATTCCGGACATTCCCAAAAAATTTCAGAAAAATCCATCCATAACTTTTTGAGTTATCTTGCTGACACACAAACAAACAAACTAAAGTCTGGCGAAAACATAACCTTCGTGGCGGAGGTAATAATAACAAGTGAACCATAATTTACATAATATATAGCGCATACAACTACTATTGGATTACTACTGCTACTGGTGATACTGCCGTGTTTGTAGATATGTACGCCGGCTATGGAGGTGGCACCAGTGGTAGTGGTCCGATGATGACCCAGCAACCTATGCCTCATCAGCCACTACAACACCATCACCCAAATACTACGACAACTAGCACAGATGCCACGCAACTACAGGGCCACCAGCAGCAGGCCAGGAGACAGAAACATACTCTTAGCATTGTCGACCCCAACACGGGACAGAATGTTCTTATAGGAGAAGCTGCCACGGATGCTACTACAGACCAGCTCTCTGCAACTGCGACACTCATCAGCACCACTGACGTGCACCGGGTTAGTCATTTGTAGTAGTATTAGGATTGGTAGTGGAATGAACTGAACATTCATATGGAATGAACATTCATATAGTCTGCCTGTTAAAGGTCCATGGACACCAAAATTAACATACGCATTTTATCCATTTTCCTGAAAGTGCAGAATTTTCTGATAACTTTGACAGTAATATCGGCACCTAGCGTTTTGTCAGCACAGAAAAATTTACCTTTGAAGTCAACGATCTACGAAAACGACGTAGAAAATGTGCCGCCATGATGACCTGCGGTGACATCATGAGTTTAGCCTATAGACGTCATGAATATTAATGGCCTAGCCTAAAATGATGACGTCGTTGGCTAGGCCATTAATATTCATGATTTATATGGGCTAGAGTCATGACGTCACCGCGGGCACTGATAGATGAGAATATTTCGCATAACGTAGCATAATGCCGCATTTCGTTCATAATCACACATTACTTTCATATATTTATGAAGCTCAAATTGACATATCATATATGCGAGGTTAAATGTCTAATTTAAATGTACAGAAATTGCATGAGTGAGTTTGACCGTGGCCATGGACCTTTAATGCTACTACCAACCCTGCTGCAATTATGGCTACACCCAACAGCACCATGTACACACATTGGCAGTCTTAATAGTGGATAGTGGTCTTTAGTGGATACACTACTTGTAGCAGTAGTAGTAGTAGTGACTGCAGCAGCAGCAAGAGTACTAGTACATCATTTGTTGTTTTCGTAGTAGGTATAGTTGTTGCTTGTAGTTTTGGTTGCTGTTTGTTGTAAATGCTGCTGGTTGTTTTTGTTGTAGTTGTTCCTGCTGTTGTCGCTGTTGTACTGGTGTCAGGTGACAGCAACTACAACTTGTGTGTGTGTATTAGTTGTTTGCATGTTGTGCGTTGTAGTCATCTCCTACTAACCAGGTAGCGGCTGAGTTTGCTATCAAGGTGGCTGCGCTGGCGCGGCAGTCCGCTTCTGATAAATCCGAGCAGCATTCGGTGTCTCCATTGACAACTGGTGGCAGTGACAGCGATGATACGGCTGCAGTCAAACAGCATGACACAAGTAAGTGTCTTAGTTAGTCACTAGGTTGCTAGCTGGCAGATTAGCCTCGTGCTAACACATCAGGAAACTTGGTGAAGTTACTTGACATCGAGTTGGGTTAGTGCAGAGGTGGGTGACTGTTTACGGGTATACTATACTGTCTTTGTATTCAACCAAGTCACCCAGGTTAACTCAGCCTGGCCATCCTTTCCTGGGTAAGCAAAATGAGTACTGGCGATAGTTGTGGCCACGGCTAGTAAAGAAGTCGCAAGTTCTGCATAAAGAAGTAAAGTAAAGAAGTCGCAAGTTCTGCATAACAGTAGGCTCTGTTACTAGGTGTGGCATACTAAAGGGGATGTCAGACGAATGACAAAATCGGCCGATTTTATCTGCCGACAAAATCGCCTGACAATAATCTATCGTTTGTCATGCAAAAATTGCCCGATTTCGTCGGCCGACAAAATCGCCCAATTTTGTTGGCCAAGATAGAGCATGTTCTATCTTCGACGATTTTGTCGGCCGACTTTTCGTATATCGGACTACAAATTTTGTTTATGTTGCCATGGTGATTGTTTACAACGGAAGATGAATGTTTTAGTTATTTATTGTGTTTGTTATTATTTTCGTTCATTAGATGCAGAAAAAAAGTGATGCAAGTATTATTTTGCGATCTGCATTTGGCTGTTGTGCTAGCTGATAACGTATGAAGTAGCAGACAAAACTATCGGCCGTGTGTCATGGTTCACCGATTATGTCGGGCAATTAGACCACGCCCACAAAAGTCGGCCGATTTTGTCATTCGTCTGACATCGGCTTAACTCGGTCAGTTAAAAGGTGCTGGCTCTTTAAATTTGGTTTAACCCTTGCTGGCTCCAAGAGCCAAAGAAGAGGATGAGCTCCCATGCTGTGGTCTGGAACTGGCTGTTGATGCAAAATCTTTTTCTAGATTAGTAAGTCATTGTGTTAAATGTGCTTCTAATGCCAAGTACCTTATAGTCCAGGCTGGGAGCACTTCGGCATTTAGCTGTCGACGATTCAATCACCAAACGTCATTAACAGCTCGTCTGTCTGTTTGTTTGTGTGGCTGTCAGTATTTCTGTCTGTCTGTGTAATTCCAACACTCCGCGCTTGCTTGTAGGGCTGGGAGATTCCAGTATGGATGTTCCGCAGCACCCTCCAGGAGCACCTCAACACTTAACCACCGACGACTTGGTCACCAAACATCAACAGCTGCATTATCATCATCCCGCATCAGCGGCTATCATACAAACTCCACCAGTGCCAGTGTCTGTGTCCCAGCCTTCGCAGCTGCAACCAGTGTCGGCGCTTATCATTGAGCAGACAGCAGCGCAAGAGCCGACCACCACTGATGTGACCACCCTTGGCTCGGACGATAACGACAACGACGGGGTGGTCAATAGCTCACAACAGCAGCCAGCAACGGCAACCATGGTGTCCGATACTACAACAAGTTCTGTGACAGCTACAGCTGAACGACCCACAGTGAGCTACGGACCACCCAGTACAACAGGATCCGTGGTGACATCAGCAAGCTTCTTATCCACCACAGTTGACTATGGACCACCCACAGCGGTGAGTCATGGACCCACTACAACATCAGGAACCTCTGCAACAGAATCTGTAGTAGTAACACCAGCCAGCGCACCACCGGCAGACAGTGAGGTGTCGTCGTCAGTAGTAATGACCGAAAGCAGAGAGGAGACGACAGCCATTGAATGTGAAACGACACCTACAGCGGGAGCAGTCGGTGAAGTCATCAGCGAACCGTCAGCTACAGGTTAGTATGGCTGTCTGTTTCTTTCAGACATCGTCTCATTTTTCATATGCCTAGTAACCACAGTTTTTCATGAGCCGTGGAATTTTTGAGCGGAGCTGTGGAATTTGTTTATTTCCCGGGCCAGTACTTGATTTACGTACCCTGGAGGGATGGAATTATGCAGCGGCTGAGTTGGCCTTGGTGTTGTTTGTTAACATCGATGGTTGAACTGTCAGCAGACAGTTATTCATCTTAGTAATAAGCACTTAATATCGACCAGGTGACGAGGAGTCGAAATTGTGATCTTGTTATTTGTTGGTCCAGCATCTAACCATTACACAATCAAGCCAAGCTTCTCTCTCAGGCGTGGAGTCGTGGACTTTACCATAACCCAACCTATCAGTCAGTCAGTCCAGTGGCTTTAGTAATTGAAGTCATGCAAAGAATGTCTTGATTCTAACACTGTAAGTTGTTTTGCTTATATCGCTGCAATCAGTGACACATTCAAGCTGCTGTGGGATGTTTAACATAGAAGAATGCATCAGCCCAGTATTGGGCTCAAACGTGTATTTTATCCCCATCCGCCTAGACCTGCAGAGCTCTTAATCTTATCTTAGATTTTTTTTGTGCTAAAAACCGGTACATCGGTTACTCCTGCGCTGGAGGACATTTACACAAGTTTTGGTTCTTCTATGCTTTTTCTCTAGTAGCCTGTACATGATCTATGTGTGAACAGGCAAATGTGGTCTATTACATCTGCTGGTTGATAGTTATTTTATTGCATATTGTCTGTTGAGTTTACCTGTTAAAGGATGTTGAAAATTGGGTCATTTTTTGCCAAAGGCCTGTTTTGTTTGTTTTGTTGTTTTCAGTCTGCATGTAAATGTGTATATTGTCAAATTTGGATGGCAAGCTTGGTTAACGACTATAAGTGAAGGATTTTTCATTAAATGATATCTACAACACATTGTCCACGGAAAAGTGAGCCCCATTTTGCAGTAACAAGCGGAAACCTATGCTGATTTCATAAAATTTTACACGTACAATGTGAAATGTATTTCAGGCACCAAGGCAAAATTTGGTAGGCATCTGTCATTTTTTTGAGGAAATTTTTATTACACGCGAAGCGCGTCATAGCCATCACACTTCTGTCTGTCTGTCCGTCTTCTGTCTCTGTTCGTCCGTCTCTTTGTCTGTCACATGGGTGGATCAGTCAAAAACTGTGCAAGCTAGGATCACCAAATCTTTACCTTCGGCTGCCTGGAAAATTCTAGTTTTAGGATCTATAAAGCTTTTCCATAAATTTGAAAGGGGTCACCCGGAACAAGGGTGCTAAAAGAGAGGGGGTAGGAAAGGTTTGTGATTTTTAGCCAATAAGTCGCTCTGTCTCAGTAACGGTGTGAGATAGGGCCTAAGTAATAGGAAAGTCGTACACTGGCTCTCGATTGGCACCTAGAGCAATGACCTTGGATGACCTTGAACGCCAAAATAGGGGTTTTATGGATTTTTTGGCGATTTTGGGCTGTGCAAATTGCGCCAAAATCAATTGAGATAGACATGGACAAGTTGCGTGTAAAATTTTCAGCATTGAATGTAGATTTTGACGGTTCACATTTTAATTTTCTGGGTTTAAGGAAACTTGCACGCTAGGGCATCAAATAGCATTACCCCCGTAAAAGTCATCATTTTGCTGTTGTTTGCCAGCCTTTTGTGAAAACGGTTGAAGATCACCGTGGGCATGCTCCCTATCACAACAAGCACTAGTAACGTTCTTTTTAGGCGTATCAACGTTAATGACTTTGAAAGACCCTGAACTTTTAAAATAAGGTGTTTTATTGATTTTGCGATCTTCGGCTGCAGCGCAGAGTCATTATTATACATTACACCAGTATTCATTTGATGTGGACTTTATCTGGCAGTGCTAATTCTATAACTTTAAACCCACAGTAACCCCAAAACCCGTCAAGTTGTGCGTTTAAAAACGGATTTAACATGAAACCCCAATAAAATCCACTGGGTTGTTCTTTTAAAAAACTGTAGTGTTTTAACCACGCAAGGCTAGGACGGCGGATCTAACTTCTGTGTGGATGCATTCTTGATTCCAACGGGTACAATGTCAACGTCCAAGGTTGCACTAACATTGGAAACATCGTGATACCCCTCGTGCATTACGCCACATGACACGTGTGTGTCGCATTTATTAATGTGTGATATATAGGGTGACAGCCTAGACGGCCTACGGCACTAACACTGTCTGGACTGTGGTCCGTCAGCCAGTATCTGGTCATTGCTGGCTGCTATGGCACAACACAAACCTAGCGCTGCGGCGGCCTCCTGGCCTAGTTACTAGCCACTAGCCAGGCCCCGTCTGCTGCCCGGTACTGCCGCCACTAGATGTAAATAGCTTAATTGCTTGAGACTACCTGCTAGTGCTAGCCGGCCCGCCAGACAGCAGTTAGCACTGGGCCAACAGCCTAGAGAGACTTCTGCACTGCGGGCCTATCTCCTGCCCTGCTCTTGCGCTGAGCTAAAGCTCGGTTTCCATCCCCGGCAACGCAGAATGTTTGGGTCCACACCTAGTCGGCGGTGTCTTTAGGTGAAACTGTTTGGGGGGGGGGAGTAGGATGTTGCATTTTTGGACAGACGGCTGCAGATTTTCGACCGAAGATCTATGGGTGTTTGAAGTTTCAATTTAGCCTCTTAAATCACCCGGCCGTAAATGGGAGATTTTTAATTTCAGAGTTTGTATTTTTGGAAGAAAATTTTCCCACAGGCTAAAATTCAGCGGTACAATACGCAACAAACGCAAGCTGAGCGCATAGTTAGTGTCTGTATTTGCGTTGTGTTTGCTACATTTACGTTGGTGGCATCTAGCATAGATCTAACAAACGTTCCAGGAAAATTATTTAAAAACGTTAAAACGTGGCAAGAATAAAACGTTTAAAAACGTTGAATAAAAAACGTTAGCCTTAATTTATTATTTGCCTCATGCCTAATGCTGTCGGTGCAGTGTAGCTGGAACTAGAAAGAGACGGAGAGAACTTAGGAGCTATTCAGTTTCATATCAACCGTAAAGTCGTAAGCCTATGTATCACTAAACTAACTAAGTAATCTACCACCATTTTTAGTTTATATGGTTTCAGAAATGCTTCTTAAGTTATAGGTGAAATTTTTGAAGAACGTTTTTTTTAAAAAAAGTTGAGAAAATAAAAAACGTTTTACAGCCGTGATTGGTAATGAGTATGCGTATGATGGGAATGCGCCCTTACGGGCCAGCCGTAGCTGCTGCTGCTTTCTTAAGCTTATGCGCGCGCTGTATAGCATACTCAGCATAGTTGACTGTTGTAGTTTACCTACTGTACATAGTACTGTATATACGAGCGCGTCGTCTTATAACATCTAGTAGATTAGTGTACACAAACGCTGCACAGATATGTAGATAGGTAGATAGACTGCTGAATGAAATAAGAAGAAGCCGCTTTCAGTCGTTTCAATACTCAATAGTAGTAGTAGATGGGTTACTGCTACGGCTGCTGATGATGCGGATGAACTGGCAGATTGATAGTTGAATTCTTATTAGTTGAAATTCACTGCTGCTAACGAGCCGCAAGTCACTCGACGCGTGACATGGGTGAGTCTGACTCCAGCGTTAACATACTGCAGGGCTCCCAGTTGTCCTGAAATTTTACTCATTTGGTCACAGTGTTCTGATATGGACCTTTGTTATGCTGTCGTTACGGCATTGCATTCATTTTGTACTTTACTTAGTTAACAGGACTCTGTCAGTACTTTTGGCTTACTTACTTAATTACTACAGTTTTGCCTTAGTATGTTCATAACAGTGCCTTAGTAACATTTTTAGGACGGCAATACTGATCTGCTTCAATGAATAACATTTATGAGGACAGAAAAATGTGCATTTTTTGTGTTTTGAGTCTTGTGAAACCGTCAAAAATGTCCTAAAATTGTCCTGAAATTCTGTAAACATTGGGTCTGAAATTTCACTTCTTGCTCCTTAGAGCGCTGGTACTGCCACTACTACTATTCCTATGCTTGCGTTGCTTGCTCCTGTGGCATGGCTTGTATGAATTGTATGTTTACACTTTTTACTGCAGGTGTCGCGTATTTGTTGCTTTAAAATATGCAAATCTGGCTTAAATAAGCTACTGTTGGGTTGACGGTGACTTCTCTCCCCTCTAAGGAGTAGATTGCCATGTGATAATAAAAAGGGTTGGCCAAAAATGGGTGGGGTCTAAACCGCCAAAACCTCTCCTTAGCAATAATGCTGCTGATCGTGATGACTGATCGTTTGATCGATTGATAAATTTCGATTTTATTGTTTGATTGTGTCAGGTAAGGACAGCAAGAAGCGGAAGAACAAGAAGCGAGATGTCAACACTCGGACTAAGGCCGGGCAGGGCAGTGACATGGACGTGTTTATTGATGATGTGAGTACTCGGACCATCACTAATCACTCACTGAGCGAGTACCAGGTACTGAGTAATTGGTGCATCACTAACAGTAGGCTAAATGAAGTAGACTCTGTTCTCCATGTCTGCCCAGTGGTTTCTGGCTAAACTAGCCAACTCGGTTTCATAACTGAAATCATAGAAGAATTAAACTAAGCATGATTAATAGGGACACTTGAGATTTTCATCAAATGCCGTGATTTTGCCAAAAAAGCTGTGTTTGCCTTGTTTTTTGCTAAAATGTCATGTTTTTATGTTTTTTACAAGAATTTTTGATTTTTACTCAGCAGAAGTTGAAGTTTATTGTGTAATTTTAGCACAAAAAGATTTTCCTTTTCCGATACTTATCCATTCCGAATTCCATTGACATGGAGCGCAGTGTCAGCTAGTAGCTTAGTATGCTTTAGTTACTGCTCTGTTGCAACGAAATTTCGCCAATGAAAACTTGCACTGCATGTAATGATTGTCTTCAATTCTAGATGTTGAATATTATAGACAGTATAATGGTCTTCGGGTCTCTGATTTGATGTCGTGCTTTTTTTGTGATTTTCGCATCTAAGTTTGCCGTGTTTTTTTACCATTATTTTGCCATGATTTCCTACTGTCTCTAATGCAGTGATTTTCAACCGCGAGCATCTGCGAAGGGTTCCGCAGCTGGCCAGTAACAAATAACCTAGCGTGCGAAATCATGCCAGACAATGTCGTAGAAATATTTAGCACTGAATCCTATGTTTGAAATTGCGTTTCTGTGCGTCTATTTTTGCATAAACTTACTGTGTTGAATAATTTTAGTTGTTAGTAATCGTGGAATATTTGGATTGTAAGCCTATAATAAAGTATGTTATAACATAGGCACCCTATGCACGGCATTACTCAACTCCGAGGATTAGTGCATTATCAGAAATGAAGGAAAAGAAAAGAATAACGACTGATTAGGGTTATGGTTACGAAATCGTCTGATAAGTTAATTCAATTCTTTAAACGTTTTGCTAAAAAAATAAAAAGACAACGTATCTGTTTGAGGGTGTCTACATGATAAGTTTTCTGAGATGGTGGCGGGACTGTATAAGTGGCCGTCAACGACCTCTTCATCTGTCATGTTTGGTTAAATACAATAATGTACTGCTGCCTACTAATACGGTCAAATTTCATGGTATAATTGGTCATTTTTGTCTGCTATGTCTTTCCCATGGGGGCTCTGCCCTGCTAGGAAAATGAGTCGCTGGACTCACGGATCAATACATGGGGTTCCGTGAGTGACCTTCATGCTTGTGTGGAGTTCTGCTGCAGCAAAAAGGTTGAAAAACACTGGATTAGGGTCTGAGGTCCCCAGCTGACTAGAGATGGTTGGGAGCATTGTTAGCTGCCCCAGTGGAGTCTGGGGCAGAGCCCCAGCTGAAAATGATTTAGGTGTATTTCAGGTATTGAAAACAATAATTTTTTTGTCTTAAAAAATATTTTGTTGACCCCTTTGATGATTGGGAGAATAGGGCAGCTTTCAACTTTGGGATGGAGGGGGCAAAATTATTGGTATGTTGCCCAAAACGTTGAGGATGACTTGCTTTATAGCTGCTGTAGCATTTCTTCATTTTATGTAGCTTAGTTAGCAAAATGCAGGGAGACAGAGATATGCTACAGCTAAGACTGACTAACTGTCAATAACAGAGCTTGCTTCAGAAGCTGGTCTGACAGACTTTGACCGACCACATGCACACAGCTGAGAGAGAGCAAAAGCAGAGGTCTCTATGTCTGTCTGTGTATTCTAGCATGCTTTACTAGTCAGACAAGCCCATTCCTACAGGCTAAGATACAGTGCATTAGTGGCGGCTTGCTAACAGTTGACTGTTGGCTAGTCGGCAAGCTGATAACCAGCTCACTTACATTAATACGTTTGATCCATCTCTCCCATGTCCCTTGATCGTTCTGGATGAGGAGACGTTAGTGACTATTTGTTGGGTGGGGAGCTGAAGATTGAAGATTGTATTTTGATGAATTAGCTTAACTTAGCTAGTATGTGTGAATGTGTGTGTTTGTAGTCACATGCTACAGCAGCTGCCGTAACTACCACACCAACTGCTACCATAGCAGCATTGGCTGATACTACTACAGCTGCTGCTGCTACGGAGCCTGAGCTCGAGGCTGAGCTGGAATTTGTTGAAGCCGAAGAGACTATTCAAGGCCCGAGAGTTGACGATGATGTGAATGTTGTTACTACAGTTCCTGATGATGTTAATGATGATGTCAGTCAAGTTAGCGAAGTACAGCCAATTCAGTCCTCACAGCCACAGCCACCGGTGACTACTGATGATAATCAGATAGCCACAGCTCAGCCTACACTCCCTGCCGGGGACGTTAGTAATGACAGTAATGTTGATAATGCAAAACCAGAAGTAGAAATGGCTGCTTTTACTTCCGAGCTGAATGTGCCAACACCTGTTACTACTACTACTACTACTACTACTACTATCGAGGCAGGGTCAACAGCAGTTGTGGTGGAGCCGACTACTACAGGTGATGCGGTCGCCACGGAGACTACAACGACTACGATGACTACGACACCAGCTGTAATAGTCGACAGTGACAGCGTCGTAGAGGATACTACGACACCTGAGCCAGCAGCAACTTCTACAACCACTGCTACTGCACAGCAGAAACAGGCGGAGCTGAAATACCAGTATTCTGAAGGTACGTTCACACGTCTCTGTGTCTGTCCTGTCTGTATGTTTTATTTAAGCCCAATCCAACATAGAAATTTTCAGAAAGATATTGCCAAAGGGGTACTCTTAAGGTCTACCCCCAATTTTTGTGGGTCAGCATTATTAGAGCTCTCTCTCTCTCTTCAACTTCAACCACACAAAGTGTCTGTATGTACCACTGCAGTTTGTCGCTGTCTCCATTTGATTGCTCTGAACTAAAGAGCTGCGTGGGGACGACAATTTATCCCCATCTCCATCCATACTTGTGAACTTGAAATCCATCCCCAACCGTCCCCGCTAAACCC
>Ga0209367_1004060_pt1 | contig 20094 bp, 13 predicted proteins | sample WorMetLIZISLAND2_FD_187412 | JGI IMG/M metagenome (GOLD analysis project Ga0209367, IMG submission 187412) | Marine gutless worms symbiont microbial communities from Max Planck institute for Marine Microbiology, Germany - Olavius geniculatus... ...
AGAAGCAATCCTTTGGAAACTACGTCAAAAGCATAAAACCAAACTGTAGAGTTCAAATAATAGACCGAGAACAAATACATACGACTTTGGCCGACTTTAAATACATATTTTTACACAAACATAACAATAACATTTTACGCAAACTTTTGACCGGAAGTTGATCCCCTTTTCTCCCGACTGACCAAAAAGATTTAACTAAGTAACCGTAACATTGTCGTCCATCCGTCTGTCTGTAACGGATGTGGCCTGGCTAAACGGTAGGTCGTGGAGGAAATTTTTTTACACAAACAAGTAGCCCTGTGTCATAAACCTAGGCATGCGAAATTTCAGCAATCTAGTGCAAGGGAAACATTTTCAAATTCGGGGATGAATGGACGGGGGGGGTAGGAAAGTGTGCGTTTTTCAACGGAAAACTGGCCGTATCTCGGAAACGGTGAGAGATACGGCCAAGATTACTAGTAATCCCCAATAGGAAGTGGCATAGGCCTATTGGCTTTTAAATGACATGTAAGTCATCGACCTTGAATGATCTTGAAGGTCACTGACAACCAGTATGGTCGGCTATCCTAGCGACAGCTGCGCTTTTTGTATTATACAGCAATAAAGCACTGCGGGCCCAAAACCGTTGCCACAGCTCTTTGCTGACCTTTGATGGTCTCCTTTGCTCTTGAACTTTTATAAGTGGCGTGGTAGTGAGGAGGACGTTGGACTCACTTGCGATCGGTCATTATCAGGTGGTTAACACTTAAATGGGTGACTGTCGGCGGTAGTCGCAACCCGCTACGTATATAACCAACATCAAGGTCAAATCAGCCTTCTATCCTTCCGCGGTAGGTAAATCGCATACCGGCCTGTCTGGTTGGGATTGAGGCTGGGCGCGTTCACCCGCGTCGGGTGGCAGGGATATTGGGGTAACACTGTGATCCCATATGGCAAGTGACGCTCAGCTCTGAGGTGGATTTAAGCTTTTGAAAACTTAAAAAACGTGTGTGTATGCGTTAATATGTAAGATGTACGCGGAGCTTGGTACGAGGGTGTTGGATGCGGCGTTTCTCGGCTACAATGTCTGCATGTTCGCCTACGGACAGACGGGGTCGGGCAAGACTTACACCATGATGGGCGATTCTTCGGTATGCGGCTTCGTTCCTGTCTTCTTTATTACTGCCCGCGGTAGCGGCGGTAGTATTGTTTTCAGCATCGTCGCTACGTTTTCCTCTGTAAACGCTATAACTCATAAACCACTGCACCCACCTTGCTGACATTTTGCATGAAATGTATGACAACCTGTAGAAGCCTATTGAATATTAAGGTCAGCGGTAAAGGTCACATGTTTTTTTTATCTGTGGGTAACAAACGCATTCGCTTGGGGGCGCTAGCGGCGGGTGTGTTCCTGTAGCGTTAAGTTGGCCTGCATTCATGTGGTGTTGAACATGCATTCTCCGGGGACAGTAGAGAGAACATTTCCCATTTCCCCCTCAGTAAAGCCGAAAGTAACTATGACGCCACATAGGAAATGTGAATAAGTGGCGTTGACGCTCTGCTTTAGCCGTTCGTGAAAAAAATGTGTGGATTTATATCGCCAAATGTACTGTCCAAGTACGGTAGTCCAGTCCGAAGACCATCTCAGAAATTTTGTGGCTGATTTTATGGCATTTTTAACTTTTTACATCAGTCTGCTAACAGACGTACAGATAGAAAGAATAATGTCTGCAAAATATTATCTTTCACAATTTTGATATGTTCTGGCTGTTTGAATGTGCAGCGGTATTTTTTCTGTGACACATTTACTTCAACTTTTGTCTTGTTTTCAAAGTCGTGGTACATTATACATGTGCTTGTAGGACGATCAGCTCGGGCTCATACCACGTATATGTGAAGTAAGTATAATAATGCTAATAGTTTACTAGCTGTTTACCTGTGATTGCCAATAAACGTAGTGTGTGGGCGAGACCGCGTGGGTGGGCTTGCTGGGTACTAGGCAGTGGGCATGTAGCATGGTGACAGTTAAAGGACCATCCTTGCTTTGATAAAATTTCGCTGTCACTGTTGACCGATTGCAGTCCAGACTCACCAGCCATTAGTTCTTTTTTCAGCAATCGTAGTTCATATGCTCATATGAATAGGTATGTGATGATCATGGTCGAACTTGTTTCAGTCATTTATTTTTTGTGTGTGGGATTTCTGGCCATTTTCAGTTTTAAGCATGCCAAAATATTCGAGATCCTGTTTTCAGAACTTTGCATTGTAATATGATAAGTTTACTTTTATGTTATGGGACTTAGCTTTAACGTGAAGTACCAGTGATTTGAGAAAAATTAACTGGCGAAACTTCTCTGTCATTAACGGCAATAATTTGATGAATGTTTTTCTGTTGTGGAGAGTTTGTTCAATCGGATTGACAGTAGAGCGGACGGTCTGCGTGACAGCTCGGATGAGAAGCAGCAGTCATTTCGAGTTTCTGTCAGGTACAGATCAGAACATTCTTTTTCCTCCAAATACGTGCCAACTTCAGTGTGTTGAAGGCTCCGGCACAGTATGGTAGATACATCAAAAAAACTAAAAATAATGACGGACCCAAGTTCTCGGACCCGAGAATGGTCGCCGTTAGTTCTTAGTTTAAGAGGTCTGTGGCTGGTGCAGAACTAGGATAAAAACTAGTGCATTGTAACTATAACTTATGTGTTGGGCACCTCACAGTGCTAAAGCGCTACAGAACCACCCCTCAGTTATGTTTTGTGTAAATTTAGAGTGGAGTGACTATATGTAATTTAGTGACTTTGACAGTGTAATAAATCCAGGGATCTCAGGAAGATGTTTTTAATGACCTATATACAAATTACCCTGCAGACACCTTAAGTTGTTAGACACGAAGAATTGCATAATGTATAAATTTATGTAGTCCATCAACACGAGAGAAGCCTGTAATGCGCTGCATTTGAAAAGATCTAAATGTCTTAAGTAGCCTAATCATCTAAAGATGGAAATGGTGTGAATAGGATCACACAGCTGGCGATATAAAATGACGAGTGTCTTCTGTGTGCATCAGAGTTGTTACTTACTAGCTAGTGTTTATCTGCCTAAACGTTGAATAATTTACATTTGTCTTTAACTCTTTATCTAGTAGTCTGTGATGCCAGTTTCGGCGTGTTGCAGTTATGTGGAGATATACAACGAACGACCACGTGACTTGCTGCTGGCGTCAAAAACTGAGAGGGTTCCACTCAAGATACGCGAACATCCCAAGACAGGACCGTATGTGCAAGGTTTGTGTGGTCTTATACACATCCTACTGGCATCACTATCCATAGCGTTACAATTCCAGATGTCATACTCATATACAGTACACGCCACATTGGCTACGTAGCTCACTGTCGGACGTAGGGCTATCGGGCTTTTCCAGTCGACGGTCTGGAACTCACTGCCAGATGAACTCAGATGTCACCGGCGTGTGATGTTGGCAGCTTTAAACAGTTCTTTAAATAATCTTGTTAAACATACTTTAGAACAATCTTTTACTAATGCTTCTAGTGCATTACAAGTTACTGGTAATTTAATGTTATAAGCGCTATAGATTTACGTTTTACCTTTCTTACTTATCTTACTTATTTACATGGCATATTTGTCTTTGTCAGACAGTAACTTTATAGCTTAGTTTCTGTACACTATTACTGGTTTTATGAACTTTCTAGTTTTCATTTTTCGAACTTTCATAGGCTTCCTGGGTAGTTCATCTACATTATTGGACATGTTGACACGTTGCATTAATAAATGAACATAATAATATTAGGTGCATTGTATTGCATGTTGTAATGTTGGCTGACAGAACAGTTTCAATAGCAAATCTGCTTTATGTATTATTTTAAGTTGCAGTGTTTACAACCCAACTTTGTGTCATCATTAGCATTGCAGCAATCTGCAGTCTCTAACAAGCTTGCCTCAATTCCCAGCCCCATCTCGTTTCAGGATTCATCTCACTCTGGCTCTTTTCTTCACACCTGCCAGCCTGTCACCACAGCTGAATTTCTCCGCATTCTTCATTCCGTCCCACCAAAGTCATCGTCAGTCGACTTCGTTCCGCCATCTTTAGTCAGATCACGTGCCGCGGTCTTTGCCGAATTAATTGCTGAACTGGCAAACCGCTCTTTTAGCAACGGTTGCTTTCCTGCCTGCTTCAAACACGCTGCAATTACACCTCTCCTTAAAAAGCCCACACTCGACACATCCGATCCCTCTAGCTATAGGCCTATCTCCAACCTCGATTTTATATCCAAAATATTAGAACGTCTTTTTCTCGCACGCTTCCAACCACACATACTTGCCTGTGCCTGTTCAAATTTCAATCACCACCAGTCAGCTTACCGGCCTTGTCACTCTACCGAAACTTCTTTACTCTCAACACCAGACACCATTTACCGTGCGTCAGACATTGGTTTCTCGACCTTGCTGGTGTCTTTAGACCTTAGTGCAGCCTTTGACACCATCGATCATGTCACCCTCATCAACCGTCTTTGTACCAGTTTCGGCATCACTAGTTCTGTACTCTCTTGGCTACAGTCTTATCTGTCTAACAGAACCCAGTCAGTGTGCATTGGCCATCACTCCTCAACTCCAACCAGGTGTACCACCGGTGTTCCCCAGGGTTCCGTCCTTGGGCCATTGTTATTTGCGACATATACTTCACCGATTGCAACTATTACTCGCTCTTTCCAGGTTTGTCATCAGCAATATGCTGATGACACTCAGCTTTTCATCGCGTTAAATCCGTCTGATCCATCATCTGATATTGCTAACCTCACTAGCTGTCTGCACGCTTTACATTCATGGTTTTGCCTCAACGGAATGGCACTAAATCCTGATAAGTCAGATGCGATACTACTTGGTACTCGTCAGCGTTCCAGAACCTTCGCTTCTGTCCATTCTGTTGATGTTGCTGGCTGCTGAGTTTTATTGTCTGACAACATAAAGATTCTCGGTGTCACTCTGAACTGTCACCTATCTTTGGATAAACACATTAGCTCCATCTGCAATCTGCTTATTATCACATCCGGTCACTCCGCCATATTCGTTCGGCCATCACTGATGATATGGCCAAAATAGTCGCTTCTTTCCTGGTCTGCTCTCGCTTAGACTATGCTAATTCCCTTCTTTTTCGGCACCACTCAGAAAAATATCAACCGTCTTCACCGCGTCCAAAACACACTTGCTAGAGTCGTTGCCAGTCACGCTCTCCCTCGTGATACTCGCTCATCTGATATTCTCCAGGATCTGCATTGGCTCCCAATTGATCAATGCATTGAATTCAAACTTGCCACATTGACGTACAACATTCTCAACTCCTCTCAACCTACCTATTTACGTTCTCTGCTCAATTATCACACTCCCACACGCTCTCTGTGTTCTGCCAACACCGATCTGCTGTCGGTTCCACGTGTTCGTACAACCTTTGCCTCCCGCGATTTTAGCATTGCAGCCCCCACAGTCTGGAACTCACTAACCTCTAGCATCCGTAGTTTTACCTCTGCAGACACTTTCCGTCGCCTCCTTAAAACTCACTGCTTCCAGCAGGCCTACTGCTCCCCCTAGCGGCTCAGCCAAGTACCCCAGATTCGGTCACTGGCTGACATTGTGCACTTTAAATATGCACGTACCTACTTACTTACTTACTTACTAACTGTGTGAAAAGCGTTATTTTGCATATAATATTCTACTGCAGATTGATGTTTTATGGGCACTTTTGTTCGACAGGTCTATCACATCACGTTGTCAGTGATAATGTCTCACTGCAGATGCTAATTGACAAAGGCAACGGTAACAGGTAACTGCAGAATATTGCTGCGTTGTTTCTATTAATTAAATACCCTTTTACCGTCTTTAAATGCACAAAAATATTTGGTAGAGAATCATGCATGGTTCATTATTTTGCATTAATATTTTTGTCCGGTGTTTTCGTCATCTTATTTTGCTTTCTTGACAATTGTTTGGCATTATTTGTTAGCGTTAGCATGTTTGGGATTATGGAATTTTCTATGTTGTTTTTGTTGCCAATTTGCTTGCATTTGTTTAGTTTTTATTTAAATAATTACTGATAGACACAATGGATTTTTACTTAGCCTTGGATTGGAGTTTAATTCGTGTTGATCACTGGGCAAATCATGGTTGTGTGATAAGGGCATCTATCTGATATTTATGGAAGTTGAGTTGTTGCTTATTTAGCTGAATTATCAAATGCAGAAGATCATCGAATAAAGGGCATTTTTGTTATAGTCTTTTTTGTACACATTTACAAACAGATTGTGCTTAATGCAGGACAACTGCAGCAACGCACGTTCACGACCGAAGCAGTCGCAGTCATGCCATTTTTACGATCTCATTTACTCAGGTACGCTGTGTGCAGTCTGTTTCGTTATCGGTTTGTATATGTACAGTTTTTGTGGCTATTCAATATGGCGTTGATGGTGCTTACAGTTAACTTTTTAATACAGCGTATTTTTTTGTATTATATATAATTCTATACCTGAAGTTGTTTTTAATTTTTAAACATGAAAGTCGAGAGCATTGTCTGTGATGTGTAGATGGTGTTTATATTATAGCAAGTTGTTTTTCCAACTTTGCATCTTGTAGTTATTATTACGTCGTATTTACTACTTAATTGCTGTTTTATAGTGAACAAACTCAAGTTAATATTGCACTGTGTGAAGGCTACGCTGGATGAAATTCGTCCGAGTGAAACAGTTAGCAAGATCAACCTCGTAGATCTCGCTGGAAGGTAAGGGTTGTCAGTTTAGGATATTTAAGATATATAGTTTAGGATATATTTAGGATAGGAAGCATTATTATTTATATTATTTTAAGTTGATATTGTACTGTTTGCATATTTTAGCTTTATGAAAGGCTGTCACAGACAAGTGATCTGAGTGTATTTAGTGCTAGATGTTTAGTTGTCCAACATACGAGCAATCAAGTGGTATACTAGCTGTGGATTTTATGTTGCAGCGAACGGGCGGATGTGACCAGCAATTCGTACAATAGAAGCCGGCTAAAGGAAGGCGCCAACATTAACAGGTCGCTGGTTGCACTGGGAAACGTTATTCAAGCTCTTGGTAAGCTCTGACATTGTTTATGTAACATCTCACTGAGATGTACTATAGATAAATTAAACGATTATTTCGGCGATTTTTTAATGCCAGAACATGTCTTAGTGGACTGCTTCTTTCGTTTGATGCGACGTTGGTGCATAAGTGCTTAAAAACGGAAGTAAACTAGAAATTTGGGGCAAGATCCAACGTGAGGCCGCCCAGCGCTGTACGTCCGATTGTCTTAATCCACGGCTGCTGATTCGCCAAGCCTTCGACTATAATACCACTCCCTCCAAAAACCCTTAACGGATCTCATCGAAATTCGGCCTCAGTTCCTTTTAGGTAAATGTCGTCTTTTTCCTCAGTTTAGGTTTTGGCGCATTATCTGGTTTCGGAGGAAAAGTGGAATAAAAGAAGAAGAAACAAAACAAAAACATGAAGCCTCCCCTTACTTCGTACGGGCAGCCTAAAATCAAGTTGTGATGGAACTTTGGTAAAATACAGAGAGAAATGCTGATAAAGGATATGTCACTGGTGCGTTTATTGGAATCGCAGAAAAAAAAACTAAGAGAATGGAAAACTGGTCTGATCTACGATGGTCGTAAATAAGTCGGTTAAAATACCGGTAACAAAACAGCATTTTCTCTCAGTTTATTTTCAAAATATGAAAAATCCAAGATACCCTCACATCTTTTAGTATTTTGAGTTAGCGCAGTAGTCTAGAAATTAATTGGTTGATATGTGTGTAATATAATAGTATTTTCTGAATAAAGGGAGGTGCATTTTGTGACTGTATCAGCTCAGCGGTCGATCATGCAGTCGTGGGAGAAGTCCTCATCCTGGTCGTGTGCTAGCAGCGTTGATGGCAGGCGCTCCGGCAGCGCAGATTGGTCTTCATGTCGTCAGAGACAAATGTACATCCCTTACCGTGACTCCGTGCTCACGTGGCTTCTGAGAGACAGCCTCGGCGGCAATGCTAAGACCATTATGATCGCAAGTATGTTGTTTTATGTGAATGCGAGAAAGCTGCTAACAAAGGCACGTTTATATAATGTAAACTGTTATTTTATACTATGAAGTAGACTATAGAATCTGTATAGTTGTGTTATCAGGCCAACACTGAAAGGACTTAAGACCTATTTAGTCTAGCTACTTACTTAGTTTTTTCTCTGCACGTTTGTGTGCGCGTGAAAACAGCGATATCGCCGTCCAGTCGTTGCTACACGGAGACGGTGAACACGCTGCTTTATGCGCAGCGAGCTAAGAACATTGTCAATAAGCCGGTGGTCAACGAGGATCCCGTGGCAAGACTCATCTGTGAACTGCGTGCTGAGATACATCGTCTGCAGTCTCTGCTCAGAGCTCAGGTTCATTTGATCTTCACTCTGAGATATTTTAGCCAATCATTTTTCCGACATGTCGTGAATTAAACCGTCTGCAGAGCAAAATAACTAGGAGGGGGCCAGACAGTTGTATTTCGATTGTCTTGGAAGCATCTTCACAGAGTTGGGATTTAAAGATTGGCATTACAATAAATCAACTAATCAGTAAAATATTTGCAGTGGTCGAAGGCACATTCACAAGTCACTTTTGACCGTTACCTTTTCTCGTTATAAGATAATTGTTGCACTATGATGAATCAAGTTGGTGGTTCAGTACGGAAGTGATAAGTAAACAAATAAAGCAATTAGCTTGAGGTGATGATCGTGTTATTAGTAGCATTTAAGCTGCTTGTTATCCGTCTTATGAGCGTGCTGTTAATGTGTTATGCATTTACTGGTGTTGTACAGGATGGCTCGATAAAACCAGTGTCAGAAACATCGTCAGTGATTGCCGAGAGACTAGAAGAAAATGAATTACAAGTATGTTCTGTTTCGTCAAAGCTGACTACTTAATAATTATGTTTAAGATATTTTATCATCTGTGGTAACTACACGTTGTTTTACATTTGAGATTATGCTGACACCGTGTTGATTAATGCATGTCAGTATCATGATCAATTGTTTTTAGACGGGTCTCATAAATTACGTGTGTAAATCTAGCTGCTGTGTGTTTGCAGGCAAGCAAGTTGACGAAGTCATTTCTTGAGCGTTGGAATAATCAGCAGCAGCTAATGGAGGTGCTACTGCTGTTATGATTACTACCACTGTATTCTTGTTTTACGTGTGTCTGGTGTGTTGAAAACGTTTTTGCGATTTTATGCTTTTGTTTTGGACTTTTGGACGTAAAGGTGAAGGTGCCATACCCCAAGGCGGGGGTGCTCATCTCCCTTTCTATGGCTGTTGAGCCCATAGGTGGATAGACCACTGAGTCCGTGACGCATGGCCAGTGCGACGACGCCACACCTTCCCAGCCACGGAGCGTCACCGCTCTTTGACCAGTACCAAATTATACTGCTTGGTGACAGAAGCACATGTGTGTGAACTTGCCCAAGGTCGTTACCCGACAGTGTCCCGGTGCAGAGTCGAACCTGCAACCTCGGGGTTACAAGTTCGGCACGCTACACCACCAAACCACTGCGGCTGGCAAGGATTAAATATATTTTAGTAGTTAACTTGGCAAAAATTAATGATAATTGGTAGTCATTAATTTTGATTAAAATCCAGCACTGGTAACTGTCACAGAAATAACGTTTTTAGCATCTTTTGTGCTGTAGTTAACAGTTGTAACAAAATGAGACATAGTTAGTTTGTCTGTTTATCTAGTCTTTTTATACTACATTCTAAGTGTCTGCTTTCTCTGGCAAAAGAGATTATAGTTTCTTTCAAATGCTTGTCATAGTATATGCTTAATAATGCTTTCTTGTTGACTTTGATCAAAAATTTAGCTGTTAAATTTTTTATTCATCATTGGCAAATTATTAGTGACATTGTGCAGCATGACAGAAAGTTGCATTATTTTTCGACAGACTGCTGCAGATTTCGGACAAAGATCACGTGTGCTCAGAATTTTAATTTTCCTCAGAAATGTTCCTGAAAATGGGGGTTTTTAGATCCAAATTTGGCTTTGTGGATGGAAATTTTGGACAACACGACGCCACTGAAAATTATAATAATTATGCATGTGATTAATCAGTAATCAGTAAACAGTAACCGATTCTACAAGGAATGATATGTATTAGTAAGTAAGTAAGTAAGTAAAATGTTAGGTTAACCTTTAATGCGATAATGTTGTAGGATCCTGACTTGAGCATAACGTCACTACGTCGACGTAACTCCACTGGTGTATTCATCGGCTCCAACCTGCCTCATCTCATCTGCATGGACGACGATCCACTCAGCACTGGCGTCAAACTCTATCATCTCAAGGTGCTCTACCAATAGTTCGTGCTGCTGAAATATATTTACATTCACTGGCGGATCCAGATGCCGGAAAAGGGGGCTGGGACATGCCAAGCCCGGTAGTGTGAGTCCGTAATGAGGGTCTTGGGATGGAGCGTCTAGGGGCTGGACGTGAGGGGGCATCACCCCCCTTTCTCCTGAAGCTGAAAGCGTTTTGGCAATCATGTGCATTTTTGCTTAAATATCTTGTCTTCTTAGAACATTTGTGATAATTTGTCTCATATCTAGTTTACTTCGAAGAGTAATGTGACCATATTGTCAACTGTGTATGACTGGAAGGCGGCATGGCCAAATTACCCCCCCCCCCGGGTCCGCCAGTGTCCACATTCACAGCTGTCATAAATAAACTCATACACAGTTGGTTAATTTTTTTGTCAAGTTTTTTATACTACATTTTTGGTGTCTGCTTTCTCTAGACAAAGAGATTAAGGTAGTTTATCATATACCGGTACTTGTAAGTTAATTTATAGAGCACAGAATGTCAGGGAGAGAGTCACTAAATATTAGGCACATTATTCTTTACTACCACTGCTGTTATTACTCAATGCTGCTAATGCTGTTAGTAGTTCTAAGTTAGTGCTGCTGCAACTACTTTCCGTTTTTGACGCGCTACAGCTATATTGTAGGCGTCTATGCTACGGTTGTCGTCTGTCTGTCCGTCCATCCATATGTCACACATGTACTGTTGCTAAACGGTGCATGCGAGATAGGGCCAAGGTTGCATCACTAATAGGAAATCACATACACTTATTCAGATGAGATATGGAAATCATCGACCGTGGATGACTTTGAAAGTCATTACTGCAAAAGGAAGTCTCTAGCGCGTCTTCCTTAGCGACAGCTGGGCTTTGTTGTTACTTACTTATTTAGTCGCCTTGGCCTTGGCTTCGAGGATCACTGACTTCGGCTTTGGCATTGGCCGCAAAGATTACTCTCAGTTGTTGTCCTTGGTTTTGAAAATGCTGGTCTTGAACCCATCCCTGCTATAACCAGGGGTCCGTTCGGTCTGCTGATATGTAGATCCTCTACTGGACTTAGAATAAGCCTACCGGGTAATTTCAGTCAGGGGCGTCTTCGCCACATGAACATTTCAACAAAGTGTTTCATCATATAAGTACGGGGAAAGTTTTTAGCTGTTCACGGAGTCGCTTTAATAATGTAACAGCAAAGTCATGCACTTACACGAAATAACAACGGATGTTAAAACGTCACACTTTCGACATGTTTGTACTTAGTTTTATTTGTCTTCCCTAGTTTGCTTTGTTTCCAAATGATTTTGCAGGTGCAGAATAGGTCTCAAAATCGACGGCAGTCGTTCTTTGCTCAGAAGACTCCACTGGCGGAACTTACAGCGTTTCCCAAACTTCCTTGCTGGATTTAGAAGGCCCAGTGGCGTTGAGGGGTAAAAAAAGTAGGCGGTGGATCAAGTTGCAATTCTTTCACAGACACTGAAAATTGTCAACAGTATTTCAACAGACAGCTGCTGACGTTATTGCTATAAATATCACAGGATGCCACATCGGCTACCGCGGACATATTTAGCCTTGTCCGAGGATTGACAGTGTAGTTTTTATTGTGTTCATTTCCAGCTGTTTTGTGTGTATAAGGATGGTGATACTCACGTCGGTGCTGAAGATGCTGAAGAAGTAGACATCGGTATTCTATTTAGTTTTTCTAATCAGTTTTTTTATTTACATGGTGAGGGTGTAAACGTAACTGGATTTGGAACATTGTTGACGGCAGTATTATGAGGTGGAAATTGACGTGTAAATGTATGCACGTATACATGTGTAATAGATATATAAATTGACAAATTCGTTTCATAGAAAAAATTAATCTTATTCACTTGGATTAAACGCAGTAGAAATTTTTTGGCTTCAGCGATATGTAAAATAATTAACCTAGTCAAATTACGGTAATATGGGGAGAAATTCATCTGATTCAGCTGTAACTGAAATAATAAACAAAATGAGAAAGTGGCTTTTCATCTTTTTTGCGATGCAGTTCTTCCTGGCTCGGACATTCTGTCAACTCACTGTACATTCAGCAACTCGTCCGGCGAAGTCGTTCTGTCTCCGGCGCAAGGTGCTTTCATTACAGTAAACAGCCATCTCACGGCCGTCCCCGTGAAACTCAGTCAGGGTATGAGATTTTAATAATTAACTTGTTGTTTATGGTACTTAAATGTTGTATAATTGCATTGTGCTGTCATTATGGCGTCGTGGGTTAAAAAGCAGGCAAAACAGGAAGTTGAAATTTTCCGGCAGGCACTGGCGTCGCCACAGGGGAAGGGCACTGTGGGGCACGCGCCCCCTCACCCCCGCCTCAGGAGCCAACTCAGACACTCAAAATAGTGCCAAAATGCACCAAAATACTTTATTTTCACAAAAATTGGAAAAAAATTGAGGAGGGGGCTGGCCCAAGCCCTTTCTCTGGTGGGGAGAGGGGAGAAAGGGGACATCCCTTCTCACACCTCACTTCTCAAGTGCTCCCGTTACATCCAGATCCTGACTACGCTATTGCCGATAGGCACTGCAAATTTTCGACTTAATTCCATAAAAACAGTTTAAAAAATTCCGACTCATGAGATTATACTGCTCAAAATTTAAATTTTGTTTCTCAATTTTTCCAAAATTGGGGTTTTCAGTCTCAATGTTTGCAATTTTGGATGAAAATCTACTGACATGAAGAAGATTATCCGACAGTTGTCCGTCAGCTAAAAATTTATGGCAGGAAATTGCCCACTGTGTGCTGTGAATTGGTAAGTCTAAAGCAAGCAGAAATAACACCTCGTTAGCCCATAAATTAGTTTGACTATCATTTTACCACTGCTAACTCCTCTGCGTAGACGAGATAACCTTTGTTAAATTAATTTATTATGCGATTTTAATTTTGCTACTGTGTCGTGGTCATCCAATTAATGTTATGTCGTGTTAACTAAAGCATAGATTCTGCATAAATTCGACAGGTAGATAATGTGTCTATGAATCTCAATAAATGTTAACCCTGCTAAGCACTGTTACTTACCTCTTCCATGAGGCTGTTTTCTCTCTTTCGTTTGCAGAATTTTTTGTCCAATTTTTGCAGGCGACGTGATCTTTCTCGGATGTTCGCATCGATTTCGCTTCAACAATCCTCAGGAGGCTGCGAGACTACGAGAGAGACAGCTGGTATGATTATACTTGTGATTATACTTTTTCACTGCCGGCTAGTCTTTGGTAGTAATTATAGTGCTTTCGATGTCAACAAGGGGTGTGTTGAAATGTGAAAGGAAGTGGCAAATGCGCCTATCTGCAGGGAAACATTTTTTACGTTCGTCTTGACCTGCTGCTTCCTCTTTTGATTAATTTTTAGTAATCTTGCAGTGAGTGTGCTAAATTCATAAGCTATATATCACATGCTTTTTACTGAATTGTTAGAAATAAAATTAGGATGAGGGTTATGGCTAGCACTAACCGCTTACCTTACCTTACCTTACGCTTACCTTAACCCTAGCCCCTTACTTTAACCCTATGACTATAGAGCAGCTCAGCTTATAGACTGCCGCCTGCGATTCGAACCCTGTTTTGACATATGGCGTGCTACAAATGCTGACAATCTTCTTACTTACTTACTTACTTACTTACTGGTGAGATGACCAGAACTTGAAACATGCGCGATCTCATAGCTTGTGTAAGCTATAGCTTACAAATTTAGTAACTCACACTGCAAGATTACCAAGCCATTTTTATCTCTTCGTTGATTTTTTTCTCTGTCAAAGCGACCCAGGCGTCATAGCCCTTATATGCGCCCCCTGGCGACAACGGAGCTACAGAATATTTAGACGTAGATGTAGCGTGCGCGCGGGCGTGCCGAGGCGTGTGCTCGTTGGCAAAGAAAGCTCCCACTCCGACTGCATATAGCATGGCGTGTCCTGTGACGTGTATTGGACGTCAGCCAGCCAGGTGAGTGCCGTGTTCTTGAAGGTATTCTGACGATCCGCGCACCTCTTTTGACGCTGCGTTAGGACAATTCGTTAGGACAATTCGTGCACTGTTCCGATCTAATGCTGTCGTCTTGTGCGAAATCGGCAAATGCAGAAAACTTAAAACTTACTGTACGTCTGGACTTGGTTCTTGTCAAATATACGTCACCAGTGAGTTCTGACTCGTCTGCGCAGGTCTAGTTAGTTTACTTTGCACTTCTAATCATCTGTTTTCTGCAAAATCAACTAGTAAAACGGCACTCGTGGTGGCATTCGCTTTCCTGTCCTCCCCGTGCCCTGTGCCAGGCCCGTGGAGAGGGGGGAGAGGTAAGGGGTAAGTTACCCCAGACCCTGTGACGTTTGGGGGCCCCGTCGTCGCTCAGAAATATAAAGTACACCGGAGTGCGTCATTTTAAAAACAAAGATTCAAAAATATTCTCCCCAAAGGGGCCCCGTGAGAACGTTTTCCCATGCCCCGCTATGGCTCTCAACGGGCCTGCTCTGTGGACGAATCGTCTTGGGGTTTTACTACAGCCGTCAAAGGGACTGCGCGAATCGTCCCATAATGATGTTCAAGCAAGCGTGCCGGTGCTGCCAGTCTGCAAGCTGAGCAGAGTTTTTGCTAATCGATGCCTGCTACTGCTGCTGCTAGCGCCCGCCGCCAGGAGCGTATCAATGCCGGGGATGCTGAAAAAGCGGGACTGGAAAACACGGAAACGGACTGTGTATAGATAGCCAGACACAATGAAATCGAGTTCGCGGATGTATAGCAGTAGTCTTCGATGTTTCAGACGCACATGTATTTTACAAGTACTAGGCCGAATTTTACGCATACGCGATGTTTTTATTCATTTATCCTTCCATATACCGTGGTGCTACGTTTTCCACCGCTGCGAATTTGGGCTCGCGTTTTTCAGTTCTGCGTTTTTTGTTCCCGCGTTTTCAGGCGCCCCCAGTACCGCTCGCTCTGTTGCGTGGCATGCCCTGGACACCGGCGGGAGTGTCTGCAGGTAAGACGACGACGCGGGTGGTCTCATGTGCAGCAAGTGCTTCGTGTGTGGTCCATCTGTCTGTCTGGACTGGCGTGTCGTCAGTAGGTCGTAGTTAGTATAGCGATGCCGTTCCGTGCGTGACCACGTGACTCGTGACGTCATGATCCGTTTGCGACCACCGGTTGAGGGCGATCATCCGGTAGGTTATTGTATTTTTTGAGCCTTAAGACGCGTACCCAGCGACGTAACTGAACTGAACTGACACGGTTTAGTTGTTGACGAACTGACCGATGGGCCAGCAGGGCGAGCTCATTGGTCATTAGTTTACGTGTACGTGCGCGTAGTTACATAGTCGCTGACGCCGTTGGACGGTGCCTACTATAATGCATTACTGCTTGTCTGTTGGTCAGTTTTCATCAAAACCAAACCATGTCAGTTCAGTTCAGTTACGTCGCTCTGAACGCGCCTTTATTGTGCGCCCGTTGTGCACAACGCGTCTTGCCCGTCTGGCTCAGCTTCCAGCTACGGCTGTTTATGTTTGATAGCGTCTTAGTGTTTTATTTCTTACTTTCTTCCACATGGGAGAGTGTGGGAGAGGGTTTCCGGTAGCGGAGGTCCGGGGGTATTACTCACAGAATTTTTTTTGAAACTGAAACGTCCGTAGGCGCATTCTTACTTAGGCATACAAAAGCACAAAAATTGCGCGATCAATGTGGTATTCTGAACATTGTTTCAAGTTTGGACTGCAGTCCAACATATGAAGATTTGTGGACTTTTGTACACTAGGGGGTTTTAGACCCCCTAGGGCGTCTGGGAACCCGAAGATCCTCCTACCCGCAAGATCCCCTTAGCTCGGAGTCTGTATCTGTCTATCCCGCACGGGTTTCTAACTCGAAAACGAAAAAGTGCATGGAAACCACAGTTGTTATGAACGTTCCTCATAGCATGGGTAACCACATTAATCAGTGTGTCATTTTCAGGGCCGAAGGTCAGGTGGACAGCTGCACAAAATGTTGGCACTGTACCGACATGTATTTTTAGTTGGTGAAGATCGCATAACACTCGTGTTGATGTTAAGAACTTTATATTTTAGGCATAACTGCTGTATACGTAGAATTAGAATTACTGTACAGAATGCTGTAGTTATTTATACGTTACATACAAATATCACAAGTGAAAATGCAAATGCAAAACGTGCATGATAAAAATCAGTATACACATCAAAAAACAGTGGCAGCATAAAGTGAAATTATAACAAAAATATAAAGTGCAAGCATTATATTATAAATTTTACGATAAGCGCGTGCTTATCGGGCAGCTCTGAATGTCGGTCGTATGTGCTGCTGTCTGCTAAATGCTCTGTTATCCACAAACATTTGACTCTCGAAACAATAGCTAAGCGAGTGACTTATGATATCTGTCGAGCGGGGAGATAAACCCTATACTCATCCACTCGCTGTCATTAGGTGGCTATCAACAGACTTTTTCTCACACAAACGTTCAACGGCGACGTCCCCTGCAGGTGTCCCAGTTTTTCCAGGATACGCCAGCGCTGCAATCTCCAATAGACCGTTAGGGATTTTGGAGCGATATTTTTTCCAAACTTTATGCTTTTCTTGACGCCCACTACTTTACACTGTACCGACTGCTAATTTTTACACGGTCATATCCGCCGATGGCATACGTCGACGTTGAGAAGTCAGCATTAAAATACAGCGTTAGAAATTAGTACACATACATGCAGTAGCATCGGCAGAGTTCGGAAGAGGGGTTATCGTTTCATCTCTCTTCTATCCTCCAATTTAATCAGCTAGGGGGGCCGCGAGCCCCGGGGGAAAATGCACATTTTGTGATAGAAAGCATCCACGAACGTCGTTGCTACAGATAGACCGACAAACATGCGTGCCCATGGGCTGAATTTTTTGCGTTGACAAAAATGGTTATGGACAGCCCCCGAAACCTACTCTGCGTACGTTACTGCTTGCTGGCTACAGACATAACATAACGATGCGTTAAATATAACGAGGATATGCTGGCGACTTGGCCAGAGAAATCGCTAGACGAACGCCAAACGCGCACTGTTCATGTGTATATACAAGGGTATAATCTGCTTAAGGGCAATACTAATGGGGAAAGCATTTTGGATTAAGCGAGTTACCGAATTCGGAATTTCAGAAAGAGATAACAAAAATGCAATAAAGTGACGAAGTGAGTGACGATTGAAGTGGGTAGTTAAGCCGTGGTTACATGTGAAATAAAAATGCCTCAAAACTTTTTGCAGATCGTAACCATCTCCTATCTTCAACTGGTATTTAAAATGATGAAATTTTTGCAACGCAAAATGTTTTTACGCCTGCGATGTAACCACGTCGTCTAATGGCCATTTCTACAGTCAGCGACGTAGGTGTGAACTGGTCGTAAGGCATTTGTAAAAATTGTTTCACGCTCTGAAACATTTTTGCAACTGTTCTACACGCGGACTTTACATGTAGCCACGGCTTTACGTTGCAGGTGTTAAGGCCCTGCCTCCACTTGCTTCGATTTGTTACTAATTTGTTGTACAGCTTGTTGTACAACTTGTTGTCCAACGAAACTCAACTAGTCGAATCAGTGGATTATCATCACTCATCATCGTCTGGGCGGTGGTTGATGTGCAGTGCTTAAATTGTGGAAAAAGAAGTGGGCGGGGCGGGGTGACTCTAACAAGCGAGCGAGGCGTCGTAGGCGCTTAGATCGAGACGCCGAAGGCCAAGGCCTTGAGGGGTGGGAGGTCTCGATTTAGGGTTAAGGTTAGGGTTAGATGTCCCCTCCCAAACCGACTAGGAGGAGGTCTGAGAAGAGTCATAAGCTCCCCCAACACTATCTGTGGGACGGAGCCACAGCCGAAATTGAATTTGGTGTATTTTAGCCATAAAATCTGGTTTCCGAATAAAAACGGTGACAGGGAATGGAGACAGAAAGGTTCAAACAATCAGAGTACCCCTCGAGGTTTCCCAGAAATGGGGGAACGCCATACTCCCTTGGAAAAAACGACGTTTCCGCGCGTTCCCCCTTAATTTAAGCACTGCTGTTGGAGTGTGTTTTGGGTGGATTCAGCAATACATCGGTCGCCTGGCGGGCACGCCGCCGATGCCGGCAGTTCCGGGGCGGCCTCGCGGAGGACCGAAGCGGTTCGGCCTGGGCGCCGGCGGCGGCGGTATGCGGGTTCCGGTGACGCCGGCATGGGGTGTAGGACGGGTGTCTTGGCTTGTGGGGCTGGCGCTGTAAGACCGACGAGGACTGACGCCGCCGCCGCCTTCACCAGTGCCCGCCGCGGGGCGGGGGTGGTCGATGTCCTTGAAGGCGACTCTCTTCTTGGCCAGACGCTCAGCGGCCTCGGCATGGCTCAGCTCCGAGTCCTGGTCCGCCCCTGCACGGAACTTGCTCTGCACGCCACAGATCATACAGCTTTAGATTTTAGGCGTACTGCTACTGTACATAAACAGTTTGGCCCAAAAATGGCGTTGAATGTTGACCGATTTTCAAGATTCTTTCACTGTCAGAATCAGGAAGAAATTGTAATAACATTATCATTAAAGATTCCACCACACCTCAAGTGTGTCGCTACACTACCTTGTGTTTTATAAAAGCACCATGACGCGGCGTTCTGCCTCCAAGGCCAAGACCTGCTTTTTAAAATATTTTGTTTGTATATATTTTTCTGCTTGTGCTTAATGACATCATCACTGACGTCATTGGTATTTGTTTAGTGTTTTTCGAAAGTTTTATTTGTTTCTAAAATAAATTGTGACTACGAGAGTGGGATGCCTAACTTCTGACGATCATAGTCCCCTTCATCATTATGAGTTTAAGAGATTTCACAACCGCTCCAAATAGTGCAAAAAAGTCTTTTTTCTGAGTCATAAGGCCCATAGCGCGGCGCCAATCTCCGTTTCCTCAGTTATCAACCAGACCCCAGCTTACGCTACGAGATCGTGGATATAGAGTTTGTACATGTTTCGCTGGTACTCTTTGCACCAATCCACAGAAGGATGGCCAGGCTGAGTTGACATGGGTTGCTGGTTACATACGAGATGGTTTACTCGTCTGCCGACGGTCACCCATCCATGTTCTAACAGGGCTTAGCGTTGGACGAACACCACTAGAACTGGTCGGTCATAACTGAACGGCGGCCGCCTGCCGAGAGCTACGGAGCGTCACATGCCATATAGGATCACCAGACACAGGTGAATGTAGCTGCTTTAACACCAGGCAGGCAGGCGGATACTCAGTCCACCTACCCCTGCGGGATGGCCAGGCTGAGTTGACCTAATTGGTTGCCGATACCGAGAGGGTTAACCTGACCAAAGACAGTCAGTCAACCGTCCAAGTTGTAACCGGACCCGGCGTATGGCAACTACGTCGACGTTGATGAAACACAACAGCGTGCTAACAACTAGACCACTCATTCCACTTGCATCCGCTGTGACTCTAGGGAGGCAGGCCGCGGGACTCAAACTTGCCTACCCTTGAGGGATGGCTGGGCTCAGTTGATCCGTCGTAACGTATACGTACCAGGACTCGAGCGGTGGCTTTGTCCAGCTCTTCCCGAGTGTTGTTGTCTTCGTTGTCTTCGTTGTCTTCGTTGTCGATGTCCTTGTCGTTGGTGTTATCTTCGTTGTCATCATCAGCATCGTCATCGTTGTCGTCGTTGTCGTCGAGGAGGGCGGTGAGGGGGAGTG
>Ga0209367_1004061_pt1 | contig 20093 bp, 13 predicted proteins | sample WorMetLIZISLAND2_FD_187412 | JGI IMG/M metagenome (GOLD analysis project Ga0209367, IMG submission 187412) | Marine gutless worms symbiont microbial communities from Max Planck institute for Marine Microbiology, Germany - Olavius geniculatus... ...
AATTTAAACGATCACCTATTGCCGCTCAATCAAATATTAATTAGCATCGTAATCACCTAGTAATAGATATGCACAACATTCGCCTATGAAATATGGACACATGAAAATGTGAATTGATGCAAACGACAAGACAGTAGACAATAGACACTGGTATACAAGAATGTCAACACCAGCTAGTGAGTCAATAAACCTAGGCTCATGTCAGTGACTAGCAAACACAAGTGACTGCCTCATAGCCAACTATTCAATACATAAATAATACAAAAAAAATACAGATGGCAATATAATACCACTATATCTATAGGACCATATGTGTAATTTTGCAACTTGAAAGGCAAAAGGTCATATCAAACAGTTCAGTCAATCAATCGGAATAAACTAGCGATTCAGTTACTGAAACTGAATGACGATGAGAACAAGGCAGACTCCACTGCTCCAGCAGTGGTTGGCGTCATCAACGCGTCACTAATGACGTCATTCTCAATCTCTGTGATTGTCAAGGTTAACATGGTCTACCTGTGACCAATTACCTGACAGCACTGTCACTGCTGACTGCCTCAGTTCGACCTGTAAAGTGCATACATACATACAACGTACAGCTAATGAAAAATAACTGCTTCATACCAGTATCTGCATTATTATCTCCACCAATGGAACAAAGTGAATTGAAGGAGATTATGAGATTGGCCGATCTGTCCGACTGTGTGTCTGTTTGTCTGTGTACACGAATTGGTGGAGATATGCACTCTAACGAGCGCCTTCCAGTAACACGTTATTTCACCTTACCAGGTCAACTCAGCCTGGCCATCCCTCCATCGGTAGGCACAATGAGTATGGCACTATGCACTAGCCGGCCCTGCAGACTATCCATGGTCTGGCAGTGTAAACTGGTGTCTACCTGAAGGCTAAGAAAATGGAGATCAATGCCCCCTATGGACAAAACAAATACTTCTCTGACAGCTTTTAACTGCATTTTCTTGGAAAATTACTACTGTTATCTTTGAATGAACTTGTGGAAGTCGAAATGATAACTAGCAGCCTATAAAAAAAAGTTAATCAAATCACAACCTTACACACTAGTCGATAGAGGTTGTAATTTGATGAAATTATACAGCTAATTACCAGTAAGAGTATTTCAAAAAAGTTAATCATTACAAAATCTTAATCGTTGGCAGCCATGTACACAACGAACACATAGCAGATCTAAGATAGTTTACGTTGAGTGATGCAGACGAGGCTGACACCGTGACTGCAGCACAGCGACGTCACTTGTAAATGCCGTGATGTGACATCATCATCACCATCAGCAGCAGCAGCATTAACTGTCACCAGTGATGGACAACCATCAGTATCATTAGCATCATCATTGCTGCTGGCTTCTCGACCAAGTCGGCCACGCGAACTCTTACCCCACGAGAATATTCTTCCTTCTGTATATGCAATATCGTTATCGTCATTATAGTCGCGAATTCATGTGAAAATAGTCACAAATTAAAAAGTAAATTAAAGTTATACAAATGCATCAAATGTCAACATTTAATTACTACTTTGTTGATATTGGTTGCAGTCTGTAGAACGATATTCGTTCAACGCTAACAGTGCTTGTACTAAAGTCAATTTAGTATGAAACAAAGCAAAGTAGTCACATGCAGACAGCTACAACATAAACAGCAAGTGATAAACAGGCAGTATTTGTTCACATTTCAGATGTTATTATTTTACACAAAAACTAACAAATACAGGTATCCCATAAAATGAGCATCATGTAGCATATAGGACACTGTGAACAAATTTAAAAATAAATTAGCCCTGTGAAAATTAATGATTAATTAATCATTTTTTAATCAATCGTTACGGAATTGTTTGAATGACTTCTGATCGTAGAAAATTTAAATAAAATCTAAAAACAAGATCTGTAGCTTTGTACACGGTGTTTCATAAAAAGGGACCCCTTTTTGTTTCTCTCATAATACAATAAATGATGATCAATTTACACAAAATTTTTAACAGTTGTAGCTGAAGAAATACTAATTCAAAATATTTAAACTAAATATGGCAGTTGATTAAATATTCTTTGCTAGTCGTGACATAATGCTGACGTCATAATGTGTCATGAGTACAAGCTCGCTTGTCTCAACTAGTGCGGTCAGTTGCTACCTTACTTCGATGGTGAACTTAATCTGGTTTGCTAATGAAAATGTTTCTCGTGTCAGTACTGAGCAACATGTGGACATGAAATCAGGCATCTCGCGATCCAAAAACGCAACCATTTTGCAAGCTCAGTGTGCTAGTGCACTGTCTTGCTTGAATATGTGAAAGTCCAGCTATCACCACAGACATGTAAATGTGATTGCTTTGGACGTTTTTTGTGGCTGCAACTATAAAACTTCAAAAATTTGTCATCAACGAACCAGATTTTTCACCATCGGAGCAGGGTAGCAACTGACAGCACCAGTTGAGATCAGCAGGCTTGTACCCGTGACATATTATGACGTCAGCGTTACGTCACACCTAGCAAAGAATATTTAATCAACTGCCAAATTTTGTTAAAATATTTTGAATTAGTATTTCTTCAGCTACAACTCGTGAAAATTTCATGTAAATTGATCATCATTTGAGTGAATTATAAAAGAAAGAAAAGGGGTCCCTTTTTTATGAAACACCGTGTAGTTTGTACTGCTTATAAAACTACTCTGTTAAGTTTTGAAGTTTGCACCATGTTAGCCGCAGTTTTTGTGACATTCAGATTGACTACAAAAATTGTGCAAAATTAGTCAATTAACTGAAATGAATATTTTGGATATCAATTGATAAAAAAACTATAATCAGTACCAGCCCTAAAATAAATAAATAAATAATCAATCAATTAATCAGGAAGACAGACAGAGACGTATGTTCAGTAAAACTCAGACTAACAGACAGACAGACTGTGACATACGTTTAGTGGCAGCGACAGTAAAACTGTCTCCGCAGGCGACATGTGTGACAAAATGTCGTTGAAGACGAGAGACTCTGTAACACACGCCACCACCAGCATGGTTGATAACACTAGCACCGGCAGACTGACCAACGGACTGACCAATGGACTGACCAGTAGGTTGAGTATCATCACTAGGAGCATTGTGATCATCGCGACTGTGACCAAGCTGACCGAAATGATTTGAGCCAAGCATGTAGCATTCACCTGACTCTGATTGATCAACAATAAAGCAATCAAAGTTCAGTAGCCAATCGTCTGGTCAGTTACTCATTTACTGCTTCAGCTAAGAGCATCATAGTACTCATATGATTCTAACCAATCAATCTACCTGATCACCAGACATCAGTTAAACGTACAACGTAGCAATGCAATCACAAACTCTGAATTTGTCTGAAGTTGCAATATGTCGACCCAGTACCAACATATTACACAGCCTGTTTTACTGATGTAGAGACTATATAAAATTTTTTAGTCTAATATGTCAAGACTCGAAAACTTTTTGAATGCCCCTCGTATCATCAGCATCATCATCGTCAATGTAGTTAGAGCTACTCAATGATAACCATAAACCTGACCCTTGACCTGTGGAGCTAAGAACTGGCACACATGTTACTCCTGTCCTTGGAAACGTTCACACATTTTTTTTGTTTTCCCATGCCTTTTAGTTTTTGAGTTAAAAAGCCAGAATGAAACAAACAAGTAAACACAAAGACGAACAGACAAACGAGAGCTGTAATGCAGCTTATTAAGATGAAATGTATAAAAATACATTATCAAGTCCTCTAAAATAATGATAATAAAAAAAACTGACGAAAGCTTACCAGTAACAACAGCGGAGTGAGTATGTCCAACAGCTGCTGAGACAATCTTCAGTCTACTTAGTGGTTCAGTCTGAACTCTTGTGAACTCATGAACCTCCGACACTTTGTTGCCATTAACAGCATTCAGACCTAGCTTGTTATACCTATCACAGAAACCACCAGACACTCTGAGCTAACGTTACAAGTAAAAGTCCCTGTGTGTCCAGGCTCCTCGGTGAAGCTTTGACCACATAAAATAATCATAAACTGGTTCAATTATGCAATGTGATATATGCACATCTAAGCCTAAACTACGCAAATAGATCAACTGCTTAGAAATTAATAACAACTTCTACAGAGTGGGCCATAAAAAACCGTCCTCCTACATGTCAGCTAATTGTGTCTTCCAAGAGTAATGTACATTTAAAGTGAATAATGCACGTTAAAATATAATTAATTCTGAGTAACATGTGCAAATTTCGTGCAAATATTTTTAATAATTTGTAATGGGAAAAATAAATAAAAGCAATTCAACTCTACAGGAAACACAATGGGGGAAACAGTGTAACGTCACTGGGTGAAGTTAACGATCGAGTTTCTGCAGCAGAACGTACCCAACTTCATCGAGCCTTTTGTCTGGCCACCGAACAGTCCGGACATAAACCCCGTCGATTATGCTGTCTGGGGTGCCCTGCAGCAAGATGTGTACAGAGTTCTGATCGTGGGTTTGGAGGATCGCAAAGACAGAGTGCGTACCTGCTGGGCCTGTCTCGATCAACAACTGATTAATAAAGCCATTGATCGGTGGTGACCGAGATTGAAAACTGTAGTTAAAGTTCACGGAGGGCACATTGAACAGTTGTTTACTTGACTGTCTTGTTGCTGTGTGAAGTTTTCGCTGTTTTACTTAGACATACATGCAAGCACGTATTTCCGTTTGTGTTTCACCATTGTGATATAATGCAGTTGGTGTGCGTTGATTCTATCGTATTATTTGTTAATAACATTTTAACATACTCATTAGGTTTTGACATCAATATGTGCAGAACAGACTAACAATTTATATGGTGTGTCATTTTGTCCATATAAACAAATGCAGTATCATTTTATACAGAATAATATAAAGGATGGTTTTTATGGCCCACTCTGTACTTCAAGAAAGTATTATTATATCTCACAAAAAATAACAACAAATAAGTGACTAGCACTTTTAAGCATCACTAACTGTACTTTAAATGCTGTAATTTACAGCCAAAACTAATAAATATCACACAAAGTGTGCATCACATTATAGTATTGTTGTGTTCAAGGTAGTGTGGGTAACTTCAAAAATAAACAATAAATGAAATAAAAAATACACAAAATAAATAATCAAGCAATCAGTCAGCCAACCAAAAATGTATTAATCAATTAAAAATCCAATCAAACACTCAAACGCTCAGTCAGTCAACCAATGAACCAAATAAACAATTGAATAAATAAAGAACATTATTGGTCCGACCTGTTACTGCCGCAGCCCAGCAGAGATCCATCCTGACACAGAAGCATCGTGCAGTCAACTCCACAAACCACACTGACTGCTGGTGAAATGAACTGAGACGACAGCTGGACTGTCTGAGGCACGCAGTGTGATTCCTCGCTGCACAAACCCAACCGACCTAAACACAATACACCACTATCCATAAAAACCATCGGAGAGCTTAAAACTGCACCAAGAATACTGTGGCCATCTGGTGAACACAACAGACTTGATACAACCGCTACATACGTCATTTCAATAATCCGAATAATAAAGCGGATAATAACCCTGCAAGATCAGTCCTGTTGCCATTTTCTACTCCTCCACAAAATTTCACCAAAATCTGTTCATAATTTGCTGAGATATACCGCAGTGTCCACATCCTGCATTCTAGTGGTAAATAATCATGGATAACAAACTAGAATCCACAAAAAATTCAAGATCACCACCAAAATTTAACCACTTCCTTCTTGGGCCATTTCCAATGCCATCAAAGAATAAATCAAAACTTTTGAGTTATCTTGGATAAAAACGGGTCTGTCTATTCATATCTATGACAAATCAGTTGCAGCGTACTTGATAAGCATAAAAGATCAAAGTATGTTAATCAAACCATTGTTGCCGCGGCCCCACGAGAAGACTTCGTGATCATTTGTCACGGCAAATATATGAGATGATCCGCATGATATTGCTGTTACTTCATAGCCAAGCAGTGCCTCTACTATCCTTGCCTGTTCATATGCATACATAAACATGCAGAAATAGCTCAAACTGCTGCTTGTTCTTTGCTGTCCTGTAATAATATGCAATAAAAAGTCCTGTAGAAGATTCCTCGATCCATGAGTATGGATCGTGATCTGCATCATCTCCAAAATCTAATCACTTGCTACTTGCGCCATGGTCTGCTCACTCCCTTCGTAAAATTTGCCACAATCTATTCCTAAATTATTGAGTAATCTTGCAAGAGAAAGAGACAGACACAGAGGTCAAACAAACAGACAGACGAACCAGTAAGAAATTATTACAGCTGCCATGCCTCAAACAGCCAAAAAAGGCCATTCCTAAACGTCATAAGACTACACAGACAGACATGCAAACAGGCAGAGAGACAGGTAGACAGACGGACAGACAGACAAACAGCTAGACAGACCTGTGAGAGGTCATTATAGTTGCCATGTCCGAGACAGCCATAGACACCACTGCCAAACGTCATCAGAATACCACGATCTACAGCAGCCAGACCTCACCAGTGTCATATTTATTTATTTTTTTTAAATCCTACACACAGTACAGATAAAAGTTTTTTTTCAAATGACAATCACTACTGGTGATCTGGACTGTCACAAAAATCTAATTACTCAAGCTAAGTAGGCCCAATTTAAAAAAATATTGCAAAGACACCAGTTCAAATTTAACACAGAATAATTCCATGCTACAATTACAAGTAAGTAACAAAGAATTTGATGTCTCGACAATTACTGTTGTTTCACAAAAAAGGTTTTTCTGTTAGAATTTGACAAAGAGACAACGTCAGAGAGACAGAGAGACAAGCAGATAGAATGTTAAAGTAACTGGCACACACAAACACACATACACAGAGACATAGGGAGAAAGAGACACAGAGACAAACAAAGACAAACACACGCAGATACACAGAGAGACAACCTGTAAGGCACGCAGTAAAGAAGTCACCACAGGACACTTGTTGTATTGTAACCGCTGACTGTCCTTCCAAGTAGCGTGGTACAAATGACGATGATGTAGTTTTTTGATCTCTGGCAGCATCTGACTCACCAGCGCTTGAAGACCTCTGCACACACAGAGCTATAGACATCATACACTGATAGACTACAGCCAAAAGGTCCTGGTACATGTTACAATACTGTACAAAAAAATGCTTAATCTTTGGTGCCAAGCTATGGAACGAGCTTCCATCTGACATCACCTCTGCTCCATCACTCTCAGTCTTTAGGCACCATCTCAAAACTTTCCCATTTCATCGACTACGTGTAAATCTTTATTCGCAACAATGACGGCAAACGGATGGACAGACAATGATAGAAACATAAGACAATAAAATGACAAAACAGAAAAAAGAGAGGAAAACACAATTTAGAGTTCACAACTACAACACAGAAAATTCATTAATAATTAAATTAGTTGAGCACAACCATTTAATGATCAAACAAAGATTTTCAGTGACTTCATTCAGTATCCAACACACAAAAACCAGTATGAACTTAATAAGATCAAAAGCTCCATCCGTGCTAAGCTTTACTCTTTTTTGTACATTTGGACCTACTTATCTGACACTTAACTGATGTGGTCCTAAAAAATGTTTATTATTCAGGCCATGTTAAACACTATAATGATGATCATGACACAGAGAGACAGACCGACCGACCAACCTGCCACAGCAGTAGGCGTCCGCTGCGTGTGACAGCCGACATCTGCTGACGACCAGCTGACACCTGACTAATATCAACGTCAGCACTGGGCAGTGGTAGTAACAGTGGACGTGATACGCCAGAGCCCCAGTAGTAGACTGAACATACACCTAGACCGCCACCTGCCACACGAATTGCAATCAAACAATCAGAACTGCTGCCGTAGCAACAGAAACACTTCAAGGCTAATAGTAAAGTAAGTACGTTTAAATGACGATGTCCGGTTATGATCTCAACTAAAGCCACAGATTACACATTAAACAGAAGAAAAAACTTGGCTGATGACTGTATGAAACTTATGCAACATATCCACAATTCTACATCCAGCATATCACTGACATTCCAGTTTCACATTTTGTAATCAACATAAAACCATCTCTAAAACACTTCTGTAAGCATTTTATAAAACATCCTCAAAATGAACATGCACAGCTTAAGCACAAAGCGGAGATACACATACCACCAGTACATATGTAAAACCGAGAATTTGCCAGCACATGAGCCATGTGGCTTGAGAAGAACTTCACCTAGTTCAAACACTGTGGATGCTGAACTGAGAATGCAACACTGACATACAGTATCAGCAACATAGACAGAGACAGACAGAGACTAGATGGTAGTACTAAAGGCACTAACGTTGAGAAGTAGTCGTCAGAGCATGCTGTTTATTGGCAGTAACTCTCTGCTGCTGGTGAGTAGATACATCCGGCACTGCAGCAGCCGATGCTAGAACCCTGCTCACATCGTCATTGTCATCACTGGTTGTCAACATCACGGTCATTATGGCAGTAAGAATATTCATACTAACCTTATCTATTACCTGCAGTCTATTATAAATTGAACTGGACTGACGTGCATAAATAATCTAATGTATGATAGAACTCGTATGTTAACTAGGCTACTACTATATGTATGGCTGCATGTGAGAACCTCCAATAAATGAATATGGTAATGACAGCCAGTAACTGTGTCCATATGATCGTAACAAACAATGAAGAGACAGACTACTAGCAATTAAAGCTCTTCTGACAGACACTTCCAGATCTTTAGAGCTAAAACATTCACAACTTGTAAAATTGTGGAAAACCAGACTTGCAGGTGTTAAAAAATAATGCAATTTACAAAAAAAAACAAATCATAAAAAAATAATAAAACAAGACTTATATAGTGCCATAGAGTCTGAAGATACAAAGGAGCTTAAAAAGGTTACAAAAAGCACACCTAAACTGCTGACTTGGGTAAACCTCAGAAATAACTAAGAAGAAGCTGAGAAAAATTCTTAGAACTGAGAAAAATTCTTAAAAAGTTCTGTAAATTAGTCTGAGAGTCAAACGTTGGTCTCAAGTAAATCGATAGACGTCAGCAATTGAAACAGTTGCAAAGACAGTTGCAGCAACCTGTTGCAGGGTATTCGTCCAAAGTCAGTGTAGAGAGTCAGGAGGGTGTTAAGTATGAAGGGCTGAGCAATGATCTGATCGATCGTTGGACGTTTACTAGGGTCCAAGTTCAGCATGTCCTGAATCAGTTGACGTAAGCTGTCACTGTACTGCTCGGCAATCGGAGTCACACTGCCTCGCATTATCTTCAGTATTAGAGCTGGCAACGTCTGAGTAACACACACAGCATTCAGATAAAAAAGCATCCTTTTCTTTCTTCCATAACTCAGACAGACGACAATAGATTTACACGAAATTTTCAGCCGCTGTAGCTGAAGGAATATGAATTCAAAATATGTAAACGGAATTTGACCATTAGATAAATATTCTTTGCTGGTCATGGTGTAGCCCTGACTGAAATGTGTTGTGACACAAGCTTCCTCGTTTCAACCGATGTCGTCAGTTGCTGCAACGCTATCAGACTATCAGACTCAGGGTAACTCAAAATGACCTCAAATGTTGTTTGCAATGTTGTCAGTTCACACAACATGCAAATATAAAATAGAAAAAATACAAAAAATAAAATGTACAAGTAACTCACTGTAGCCTCGAATGCTCTCTTCAGTGTTGTTAGTTCATACAATATACAGCCAAGAGACCAAATGTCACTTGCCTGATTATATGTTCAACAAGGTTAAGGATAAGAAAGTAAGCATGTAAAACTTAAATTTACAAGAACAGCCGTAATGTGTTGCATATATTAGTACTCTGTAAAGAAAAACGTCCTGAATGAAATATCTAACAGATGCACAAAAACTAGGCAAAAATGGAAGTAAAATAACCCAACGTAACTTACAAACCTATTCTGAAAAAGCCAACTAAGCCATTTCATCTGACATTCACTGTGACTGCCTGCATTTAAAGTGTAAGACTTCTAAGCATCATCAAATTTATTATGCCATACATCACAAAGGATATGGTTTGCCTTCACAAAGTTCTGGTGATATGTAGCACGGCGTTCCAACCACCTGACAGCACATGCATGAACACACTCAGCAGACATAAATAATCAGAATTTACTGCACAAAATTTCTGCACAAGTCTCATACCAAAGCAAACCCCAGATGACAATACAGCTGGGTTCATAGCAAACTGAAAGGACAAAATTCAAGGACTTTCAAGGTCGTAAAACTGCAGTTTTCAAGTACGAAAAGTATCGATAAAAAGACATATCATACTTGTGCTACATAAAAATTTAGAGTAAAATATATACAAAAAAGAATATATGTAATACACAGTGAGAAGTTTTGTTAACTAAGCAAGTGAACTATAAACAAGTAGTGATGAAATGCCAAATTTTACAAGTATGTTTTCTTCAAAATTTTAATATGCAAAAATTTCAAAATATGGAACATTCAAGTTCAAGAACTTTTCAAGGACTTTCAAGGGCCTGGATTTTTTTCAAAATTCAAAGACTTTCAAGGACTTCTCTTGGACCCTATGAACCCTGATACAGCCAAAAAAGTGCGGTTTTTGTTCTGATTAAATATTACATTTTAGTTTTATGTTTCTTCTTCTAGTTTTATTTTGGTTTTCATTATTTTTTAGCTTTTAATTAACATCAACAATTTCATTAGTTTTTCATTACCAGCAATTCTCATTTTTGTTTCTGTTACTAAAAATTCACGCTGCTTACTGTGTAAGCTTTGCTCTTGCTCAGAAGGACTTTCGAAATGCCGAAATCACCGACTTTGACAGCTTTCTTCTTCTTATCAAGCAGAATGTTCTGAGTCTTGAGATCTCGATGCAGAATCTGCTTGGAGTGAACGTGTTGCAGCGAGAGCAACATTTGTACAAAGAACCACAAGATTTCCTAGATACCACAGAGACAAAGAGACAGAATGACATGCAGACAAACTGATGGACAGACAGACACCTGAGCCAAAGAGTCTCCTTGACACAAGACAAATAGACTGAGAGAGAGAGAAAGAAAAAAAATACTGAAAAAGCAACAGAGACAAACTGACAGATAGGCCTGCATACAAAATGACTGGCTGACAAATATCAAAACCGAATGATCTCCTGGACATACAAGACTGACAGACTGACACACAGAAAGACAAAAATACATCAAAACTACAAGACACACGAAAAAGACGATGAGTCAGAGAAACATGCAGGCAGGTAGACACATAAACAGATACACAGATGCACATAAAAATAACAGCTGGAACAAAGACAGCCAGACAAAAAGCACTTCAGTGCCTTTAATAGATTACATTACTTATTTTGTTACCTATTCACTTATCTCTCTGCTCATCAGTTTTCAAAAAGTCACCGAAAAGGCCACAAATTTAAAATACCATATCATCCAATTTCATTGGATATTAGGTTTGGGGTAAAAAAAATTTTAGATTAGAGTTCAGATTCAGGGTTTGTGTAAAGTCAGTGTTTTGAGCATTTGACTTTTTCAACTTATGACCTTTCTAGTGGCTTTTATGTATATGTCTGTGACAAAACAGAGTCAACTGATCCAAAGTGCATAACATAACATACAAACCTCTTCACTGAGTAACTGGCCATTTCTCAGCTGCAGGTAGTCAAAAACTGTTCCCCCTGTAACCATTAGATCGAAGACATGCAAACAACAGAGACAGATAGACACACTCAGTTTCTGTCTAACTAGTTGCTCAGCCTCCCAGAATTACTCCAGGTTAGACCGATTCTCAAAATCAGATACAAAATATAATATACAAATTTAATTTGCAAAAATGTACAGTTGTACACTGCCAATGCGCACTGTCTGTAGAAGATGTAACAAGCTCTATGATGTCTTCACTCTGGCAACAAAATCATGATGTCTTGAAATGTCTCAAGAATGTGGTCAATAATTTCATACCAGGTCGTGACTTTTCTAACATCACAGAGCTGTACATACTTTTCAGTTTCAGTATTTTACTGACAATGCTGCTGTAACGGCATCTAGTGGCTTTAAAACAAGCTTTACAATCTCAACTTCATGTACTCTTTTAGGAACTGGGCCTAATATAGAGGTTGAACTGGCTCAGGTAACATAAAGTAGTACAAATGGTAGTAGACAGAGAGTCTTAAGGACCACAATGGCTAGTATGGCTGGTGGACACTTAACTTATTTACAGTAAACTTAGCTATAGCAAACCATCTCAGATTGTTGATTTGCTAATAGCTTGCCTTTCTATTAATAGCAAAGATCATAGTATAACAACAACAATATTTAGCAATGATAATAACTTGCCTTCAGCATACTCCATGACAATCATGAGCGCCGTGTCTTCCAGAAAGTTCTCATAATAGCGAATTATGTTGGGGTGATCAAGCATAGAAAGCACTGTCACTTCATTCAGAGCAGCTTGGCGCTCATCTGCAGTCATCTGTTCCATCGGAATCTGCTTGATGATCACCAGCTTTCTGTCTGACAACCGCCGACACAGGTGAACTATCCTACCAGTACAGAAATCACATGAAAATTCATTTACCAGTTTACAATCTATCAGCAAATCAATAACTAAGTCAATCAATAATCAATAATTTATTGCTTTATAGAAAATTAATTATTACATGACTCCTACATACAGCACATGTTCACTGCTCAATATCCACCAGAATGTTCACACCAATGATTATCTTTCTTCGATGACATCTGTGCAGTATCCGACTTTCCGCACTCATATCAAAGATGTATTTTCACTAGAGCTGTCGAAACGTTAATTTTTAAAATGCATTAGTGCCTTACCTTACCTTACCTTACCTCCAAGGTGGACAGGCTCTTACACCTGCCCAGCGCAAAGGCCGTATCAGCTCGGCCCAATCCATGTCCCCGAATGTAACCACAAAGTTACAGGTAGCGGCTATAAAGCCGTAGATGGCTGTGAAGCCGTAAATAGACGGCTATAAGGCCATAGTCGGCTGTGAAGCCGAAACCAGCACAAAAGCACTGGTAACGTGTAGCAATCTGCTCTCACGGGTTTGGTCAGCTCTTAGTTAGCTCCTCACCTCCAGATTTTAGAAATCTTTCAGGTCATCGGTGCAAAGCCCCACCACCAAGACAAGGTGACTGTCCACAGTGGGGATGCATTAACGCACTGCGAGAATTTTTTTAACGCATTAATTAACACGTTATTAATGCCCGCAGGCCTGTCAAAAAGAAAAGTAGGGGTTACCCCGGGTTCCACGACATTTAGGGGGCCCCACCTGTAGAGTATAGAAAGTTAGAAACACATTTTTAAACATATAATCAACAATAACTGACGTCATAGCTAGCATAGAAATCTATTAGCCTGTTGTTGGAACAATTATTTATTTACAGTAGTGATGAACAGCAACTACAGTTTGGTTACTGAAATTCATTCGATTGTCAAATAACCGCAGTTTAATGGAATATTGGAACTTTTTCTTCACAGAATTTAGTAAATTAACATAAATTTACGAATGTGCGTTAATTTTTTTTATGTGCCTTAATATTTTTTAATGCGTGTTAATTTATTTTTACATTAATGCGTTAATTAATGCGTTAATTTGACAGCTCTAATTTTCACTGCAGCTTCTCTGCATTTCTCATTTTATTTTTGTTCACGTTTTAGTTCCTATTAGTCTTCCTTTATTTAGCCCCTACCTCCACCACAACTTGACTGTTTCTTAACTTTAAATAATTTTCTACACCTGGGGCCAAATTTTCGAAACTTTCCTAAGACATTTTCCAAAAACACGCAGATGATTTAGGAATTCCAAAGAAGTTTTCTTATCCGAATTTTCGACGGCTTTCTTTGGATTTCCAAAGAACTTCTTCTTTTCTTATCTTCTTAAACTAGTTCAACCAATCAGATGCGCTTATACCGACCATGTGACGTAATCAAAACTTCTTAGGAAAACTTCTTTGGAAAACTTCTTATCTTAGCACGTCCACAGGAAACGCATTTTACACACTGCTTCGTTTTTTAACTTAACCAAACGTCAATTTCCTTTACTTACTCATTGTTGATTTTACTGCAGCGTTACGTAAATAACCAGTAACGTCACATATGATGTTTAAGTTAAGTGTCAACACTGCGTATTTTTTTGGAAATTTGGTTTTATTACACAGCTTTCTCCATGTAGGATAAGGTTAGTGCTTTCCTATATATTTGCCTAAATTCTTCCTAAGAAGTTTCCAAAGAAGTTTCGAAAATTGCGCACCCTTTCTCAAAATCTTGTTAGGAAGATCTTCTCAAATTCTTCCAAAGACATTTTCCAAAGAAGTTTTGAAAATCCGCATACTTTCTTTGGAAAAGAAGTCTTCCATAGATTTTCCTAAGAAGTTTTGAAAATTTGGCCCCTGTATCCCAAAACTAGTTACCATTTCTCTCATTTCTGTTCCAGTCAAGATAGTTGCAGTTTTAGCCTATGTACTAAATTAAACTGGTAGCATCCTTTCAGCTTTTCAGTGCAAATCATATAGCATACCCCACTGATGACAATATTTATCATCATCGTATAGCAAGGTAATGGGCCGCTATAGCGAAGGGCTGCCATAGTGAAGCTTGGACTAAAATTCACGACAAGTGGGCGAGAATTTCAGGTGTAATTTAGTACAATTTTGTGCTTAATATTAAAATTACGATTTTTGCCTCCAGTTATGGTTAACAGTAGTCTTAGGGTTTGGGTTTAGGGTTAAGGTTAGGGTTAGAAATCGAGTTAGGGTTAGCATTTTTCAAAGATTTATGTGACAAAAAAGCACACCCATAAATTAGTGTACAATATGGACAGACGAATCATTAAGCAACATTCACATTCACCAGGGGCGACAATTTCACATGTAATATAGTACGATTTTGTGCTTAATATTAAAATTACAGTTTTCGCTTACAAAGATAAAGGTTTGGGTTAAGGTTTAGGGTTAGGGTTAGTGTTAGGATTAGCGATCGGGTTAGGGTTAGCATTTTTAAAATATTGATGTGGCAATAATGCACACCATACATTAGTATACAATATAGGTAACAAGTTCGACGGCAGTGCATGTGCCTACAAAATTGCCAACGGCTGCCAGTGACGGTCTACTTAGACCTGAGGAGCTAGTTGGTCGACTGGCGATACGTGAAGGTCGTCAGTCGCGGTTGTCGCCGTGTCTCTTTGCTATGCCGGTCCATCGCTATGGCGGCTCTTCACTATAGCGGACCCAAACCGTATAGCAACGGGGTACACAATCAGTGAACCAGTGATGTGCTCACCCGCAAGCGCCACGACCTACAACGCGTTCTTTGTCGTAATTATTCATTGCAAAACAAAACAATAAACAATAAAGTTCTAAATATTAGTTAACACGACATAACAACATTATCGTTACTTTTAAACTGACTAGTAACCAAAAAGTAAACAATGACCACGCCCATTTTGTACTCCAATGAATATATAATATGAGGCTTGTACTGAACGATTTGAACTTTGAAGCATGATTAAAAGATATCTTTCAATCATGCTTTGAAGTTTGAAGAAAACTTCAGATAAAAATTTTAAAATCATAGCCAGGCCACGGTAAAACCTTTTATTGGCGGTTTATCAATCCCAATTCCAAAGTTTTAAAGCTTTACTCAATACAACCTATTTTACATACTTATTTCATCGACTGTACCTACGTCATTGTGATGTAATTTCCGACGATTACGTAGTTAATTGATTTAAAGCCGTGAATCTCGAAGTAATCATGGATAAAATGATTGTGTTTTCACTTATTGGTGTGTGTCAACTGTTTTCAGTTCATTGACGTAGTTACTTATTTGTCAGTAATCGTGCGTCCACAGTTATTTATGCGAAACACTAAACATTAATTTCACTGTTAACATTTACGTAAACTTGCTTACATTTATTAACGCAGCCTGTCGCTGTGCTAAAAGTATTATGCAATAGCGGGAACTAAACCCTACCGACCATTGCTAGAACGAGTAAAGATCACGATGCATACCGGGTATTTAGCCTAATATCACTTGCACACAACGTAGGCCTAGACTACATAGCCTAAAGACAACAAGAAATCTGAGCTAATGCTTACGAGACGCGCGAAAGCCTATAGCAGTTTCTGTCGAACGCATGCATGCAGGTCGTCTTGGTCTATATCCATCCATTTCGTCGCAACCCGGCCGGAAATCGGAAAAAAATTACTAAAACTCCCTATTTTAGAGATTTAAGGTCATTCAAGATCATTGATGTTAACACCCCAAAAGCTCGTCGCCAGTGCTGGTAAGCAGCATATCTGTGCCTAACTGCCTATCTGCAACAAGGCTATTTTCACGCTAGTAAGTAAGTAAGTAAGTAAGTAAGATGACTTAGGGGGCGCAATTTAACAGTTAGCCTGGCTACAATGCGCCGCGCTCTCAACAGTCGACATTAATTTTACAGTTAACAGTTACGTAAACTTGTTTAAATTTAGGCTATTAAGGCAGCCTGTCGCTGTGCTAAAAGTATGACGCAATATATAGCGGGAACTAAAACCCTATACCGGCCATTGCTAGAACGAGTTAAGATCATGCCGCTTGAACTGTTCAAAGTTAATGTCAATTTTATCTCAGTTGAGCTGCATGGAAGATAGTTTCACAGCCTCGGACCTGCAGCAGCAAAACATCTGTCTCCATGGCTGCTGTAGGTCCGTCTGACGACGCATGTCCTTGAGTTGGCAGAACGCAGCTGATGACAACCATCGTCAGAGACTAGCTGACAGTCGGCGGCCAGGTATGCTGGAGCCATGCCGGGCAGTGACAAGTAGACCAGGGTGGCCATCTTGAAATCCACCCGACGCCGAACCGGAAGCCAGTGCAACTTCTGTAGCACCGGCGTTATATGGTCACAGCGTCAAGCGCCGGAAGCCAACCGCGCAGCCGCATTCTGTACAGATTGCAGCCTGCTCATCAGACCGTCCGTAATGCCGTAGAAAAGTGAGTTACAGTAGACCAAGCGACATGAAATGAACGCCTGGACCAGCGCTTTGACGGCGACAGATGACACTGATCTGATGAGCGGTCGGAGCTGCCGTAGCTGGTAGTAGCCACTGACAAAAGGCGGACACTTGCGCAGACAGCGTCAGCTGGCTGTCGACGATGGCGCCGAGTTTACGTGCCGTCTCCGAGACGTTGATACGTGCCGACGCCACGCGGAACCTTCGAAACGTTGACTTTCGCCCGCTGCTGTGGAGAACCCAACCACATCATCCGGGTCTTGGTGGGGTTCAGTCAAAGTCGGCTGGCCTTCACCATGCCTCGATGTCGACGAGACACGCATTGAGACGTCGGACGGCAGCCTCAGCGTCACCGGCGGGTGTGCTGATGTAAACCTGCGTGTCATCGGTATACTGGTGCAGGCTGAGTCCATGACGGTCAACGACGAGGGCTAGAACGTACAACAGCGGGCCCAGAACGGATCCTTGCGGAACCCCAAACGGTACCGAATGCACAGAAGACAGAAGACCACTGTAGGCAATTTGCTGCATTCTGTCGGTCAGAAATGACCGCACCCAATCAAGGACTGAGTCAGTGAGACCCACAACAGACCACAGACGTTCCAGCAGCATGGAATCTGCTGACAGGTCTAGCAGTCTAAGCAGCGACATCTGCCTATCATCTGCAGTATGTCGGACCAGACTAGCTGCATTGCGGTTTCTATGGAGTGGTACTTGCGGTACGCCGACTGAAATCGCGGAAGTAGGTCGTTTGCCGCCAAGTACTGGTGCACCGTGCAACTGACTAGTGACAACCCGTTCTACAACCTTTGAAATAAATGACAGGTTGGAAACTGGCGAAAGTTGTTCATGTTTTCTTCAGAAGCGGTGTAACACTGCATGTTTCTGCGATATAGGCAACCGACCTTGACTCTCATTCTCACCCAGCGGCATATAAAACTTTGTCGAAAACTACCAGAGACTCTAAGCTGTCATATGGTGAAAACCTCGAGTCTTTATCTCAATAGGCTTGAATCGGCAGGCCCCCTACCGTACGTGACAGACAGACTGACAGACAGACACAAAGACAGAATTACGATAGTTAATACGCGGTATAGCTATGCTAAAAGATTCAAGATTGTTTTATTGATTTTTTATCGACAATTTCATTAAGTTTATTGGTGTGATCTGAAGGGCAAATGTCTGCGCAGTTAGGCTATGTTAGGCCTATTTCGCGTTATGTGTTGGTGTTGCATGTACTCGTACATTGTATCCACAATCAGTTTATATCTTGATGCAATAGCTTGTTTTGCCACTAGCTACTTCACAGCAAACTTATAGGGAATTATTGTTTGGGATTTACAGAATCGCTGTGCTTCGCGCTGACGCTCGCAATGCACTACGGTTTGTGTTTATTTATGCCTATGCAGTATTACCGTTTAACTGAATGTCACTTAGATTATCATCAGACGTTAGGCCTACTTATTTTGACAACGTCTGTAGGGCCTAGCGTAGGCCTATACGTTGACCAATAATAGCTACAGGCCTACATTTAGTTCTAGGGGCCCAAGTCGTGTGGAATTGTAGATAAAAAAACACGGAATTTTTTGCGCAGTTACTCACGAATTTTCTGCCTTACAAGTTGTTGTTTAGTAAATCATATCCAGACCACAGCATCTGACCTGTAAATTTAACTAGCCTAATCCTTAATAGACTATACATGTAGCTGTCGATCTTTGGTAGAATAGCCTAGAGAGCCTGGACTACTTTCGATCAAATGATGCTATTTACTGATGTTTACCAACCTGACCACACTGTATTCGTTTATACTGTTTAAATTTTATAATACATTGTTCAACTTACAATAAGTACGGTCTGGCAGTTGTACATAGACTTACGTAATCATTTTATTTATCTACCTCGTTGTATTTCTTTGATCCATTAGGCCCCTACAAAAATTGATTTCTAATCGTTTGCTTGATTCTAAAATGATTCGGAATTGAACAGAAAATAGGCTATTTATTGACTTAACAAAAAAACATGACTATTGACGTATTTGACTAGCCTAATGTTTGTGAATGCTTTGCTCGTATAGATGTGGACGCCGATCACAAGAGTTCTATCGTAATGAGCTGCAGTCAACTTGAGTACAGTAGCTGCGTGCCGTGGAACTTCAGTTGCTCTGCACGAAGTTTGCTGAATCGTAGCGAGAATTTTGCACAGCTGACACATTTTCTATCATCCGCGCCAATCGCCATCTTACGCAGAGAACCGATAGATAGGCCTAGTAACTCGCTGCACAGACGAGCGAAGAGAGCGGCGAAATCTAAACGACGAGCAAAGAAACGTAAACGAAAGCGAAAGAAAGGCAAACAAAAAAAGAAACGGAAAAAAGGCAAAAGAAAAAGAAAGCGCAAAAAGAAAGGTGAAATGAAGAAAGGTCGCAAGAAAAAAGGCAAAGTAAAGAAGAAAAAGGGCAAAAAGAAAGGAAAAAGGAAGAAAAGTCGCAAGAAAAAAGGCAAACTAAAGAAGAAAAAGGGCAAAAAGAAAAGAAAAAGGAAAGGTGGTGGCAAACAAAAAGGCAAAATAAAGAAAAAACGCAAAGGAAAGGGTAAAAAACGCAAAAGGCGTAAAAAAGGATCGCGAAAAAAGGGCAAACGGAAAGGCAAGAAGAGAAAGAGAAGGCGAAAAGGCAAAAAAAGAAAACGGCGGCGAAGGAGACGAAAAGGAAAGCGTCGTCGTCGAAAAAGAAAACATCGCGTAGAGAAAATGGACGTGATGCTTCCCAGTCGAGGATATGTTGTTCACATCACTAGCACGGACGTCTACAGCGTCATCTTTAACAAACATGCCGTCGGCAAAAGAGGCGGGAAGAGGAGGAGGAAGAGACTGAAGCGTAAGAAGAGAAAGAAAAAACGGAAGAAAAAGAAGAAACGTAAAAGAAAAAAGAAAAAGCGACGAAAACGCAAGAAGAAAAAGCGGAAGAAGAAGAAACGAAGGCGGAAGAAGAATAAGAAAAAACAAAAAAAGAA
>Ga0209367_1004062_pt1 | contig 20090 bp, 11 predicted proteins | sample WorMetLIZISLAND2_FD_187412 | JGI IMG/M metagenome (GOLD analysis project Ga0209367, IMG submission 187412) | Marine gutless worms symbiont microbial communities from Max Planck institute for Marine Microbiology, Germany - Olavius geniculatus... ...
GACATGAAAGTTATGCCATAAGGCCACATCATAAAAACAGATACAGTACGATTTAAAAAGCTGAAGTTTAACTGCAACAGAACATCTACTAAACTTTCTAACTAGAATATTTGTCCTAGTGAACAAGCAACGTAGTTCTCGTTTGATGTCACAGTCATCACACAAAGTATTTTCTATAATATGCCCCAAATATTTGAACTGCTGCACAAATGACAACATTGAGCCAGCAAGAGTAAACTGAGGGAAATTATCAGTAACAATTTTACATTTCTCATCTGGGATAAGAAAGGTTTTAGGTTTTAGGTTTTTACTTTTTTTATTATACTACTGGCCGATATACACTATGTTTTGTTGCGTTTTTGCTTCAGTTATGCATCAATCTACTCGCATATGTTTGATTACACACACGGATCAATTTGCTTGAACAACGTACAGAACAGTAGCAAATTCTTTGATCGATCCCGTTTTTTAAGTTATCCTTTTTGTCTGTCCAATGTTATGCATAGCATTGGACAGAGTATAAAATCACCTGTGTGTCCGTGTGTCCGTGCGTGCGTGCGTCCAACATTTCTTAAGCTATCTTTCTTTTACCTTCCCATTCCTTTTCCCTTTCTCTTCTCCTTCCCCTTCCCCTTCTCCTTTCCCCTTTTCTTTCCGCTTTCCACTTTCTTATTTTCCTACCGCTGCCCTTTCCCGTCTCCATCCCTTTTCCTTCCCTTTCCCCTTTCCCTTGCTCTTTCTTCTTCCCCCTTTTTCTTTCCCTTTCGCTTCCTCTTCTTTTTACCTTCCGCTTCCCCTTTTTTACCTACCCTTCTCCCTTCACTTTTTTTCCGCTTCTTTTTTTCTTTCCCCTATCCCTTTCATTTTTTTCTCCCCTTCTCCTATCCCTTACCCTTCCCCTTCCCTATTTTGCTTTCCTTTCCCTTTTTTATTTCCATTCCCCTTCCTTTTAACTTCCTTTCTTTTTCTCCTTCCCCTTTTCCTTCTTTTTCCCCTTCCACTTTCCCTTTTCCTTTTCTTTTCCTCCCTCTTCCGCTTCCTCTTTTTCTTTCCATTCTTCCTTTTTTCTTTCGTGACCGATGACGTCACGCGACCCCAAAAGGTCAAACTCATGACCCCATTATCTTTGAGGCGCCATATCCTCATAACGGTGCAAGATAGACGCATGGTGACGATGGACCTTTTATAGTAAAGCGCTAGTGACGAATCGAATGGTCTCGTGACTGACAATGTCTGTTGTTTAGTTAGAATAATACAAAAGGATGAAAGGATCTTTGCTGCTGTACAATTTGAAATTAAATCGTTTGATTTTTTCTACCGGTCTAAGCGGCTCACTGATTATATTTATACGGACATATACTGTAAACTATCGAAATGAGTAGGAAGAGAATGCCGGTTCTGGAACACAATGACCTTGAAAGGCCAAGGTCAAGGTCAAGGTCAAAGGTCATCAAGTACATTTTTTGACATATCTAGGCCAAAGTCGAGGTCTGAGGGCATAAAGTATATTTTTGTCATATCTAGGTCAAGGTCAAGGTCAAGGTCAAAGGCCAAGGTCATTGAATGCATTTGGTGGCAGATCAATGACTCACACCAGACCTAAGTATCCTACAATAGTCCATTATTAGTGCCCAAATTAGGCCTAGGTTTAAATATTGGTCAAGAATATTTTTATATTAATTATTTTTATTAGTTGTATTAATTCTGTAACATAATGCCGGCAAGTACATCTGCTTAATAGGCCCACTGTTAGGTACAACGTCAGCAGGGTTTTTTCACATACGTTATATGTACGTAATGCGCTGTGTACGTATATTGCACGTATCTGCCAGGAGGTCCAAAGTACATGGTGGTGTGCGTTGTAACTGTTGCAAGAACCGACGACAGGCAGCAAGCGATGCGGCGAATTCCAGACATAATCTCCCTAAAACTTTTGTCCTTTGTCCCCACGGACAAAATCCCTTTCCCTGTACGAAATATGTTGCTGCAGTCTGTAACTATACTTGGCGCTGTATTAAAAGGGATTCACAACTAGATCGAATTACGATTTGAAAGCCATCGGGTAAAAGTGCTTTTCGCACATACAGGCAATTTTATTTTCTACACACGAAAGTAGGGATATGTATCATCATTATTGGCAACATTGATTTGTCGCAGCGACGGCATTTTGTCCTAGAAGAAATACGTGTGGGGGGATTTTGTCGGTTGAGATTATGTTCAAAGGTGTGTACAGCTTTTTATCGGAAACTTATTGCAGAGCTTTGAAGCGTCACCTGCTGTATAGGATCACACAGTGTTACTTGCAATCCGAAAACAGGTAGGACCTAAACGCAGCCTGCCTTAATCAAATTCAGACACGCCGGTACTGGATTTACCTAACCGGGAACGATTTAAGGCTGATTTGATCTCTGTATAATTGGTTAGGCTATATACCGAAATGGTTTAGCTGTCCGGAGACGGTCACTCATCCAGATAGTAACAACTTAACCGGGAGTGGAACTCAAGACCTCTCGACCGTAAGTCTGACGTCCTAACTGCTACGCCACCAAAACACCTGCGTATTATGTCCGGGTGAGATTTGTCTGCTGTCCGACGCGACTGTTGTCGGTGAGATGATGACGCTGAAAGCAGGAATAATGTAGTCAGTGCGCAGCAAGCACTCTACGTCTATACGGTCGCACGCAGTCACAGGCCGGACGAACCTATTCGTATCCGCCCGCCCACTATTCCGCGCAGAGAGGCCGTCATCTGATTGAAGTCTATCGCCGACCGATGGCGCGGCGTAGGGCTCCGTCGGTCGGACAGAAAGCCGGTGGGCACCGCTGGCGGGTCAAAAATTTTTTTCCGACAGGCTCAAATTTATCGGTAAGGAGGCAGTTGCTCCTCTATCCGCCCCTGCCACGAAGTCACAGATGACAAAATTTACAGTCATTCATGCAAGTATGTCCACTTTTGGAGACCCGGCTTACTGCCATAAATAGCGGATGCCCTCCCCCTCAGTCAGAAAAGTGACAAACAACAACAACAACATCGTGGGTTAAAAAGCTAGAGGGGCAAAAAGTTGAAATTTTTCGACAAACAGCTGCAAATTTCCAATTTTTTGATATAGTGAATTATTGCTGTTCATAATCAAAATTTTGATTCCAAATACCTCGACATAAAATTATTTAGTTCAACACCTTGTATTTAAAAAAAACAATTTTCAGACAGAAATATTTCCCGACAGTTTAAAATTAAAGGAAGAGGGCAATTGTCCCCTGCTCGCCGCTTGTGACAAAACATATTTACAGTCATCCATCAAAGTATGTCCACTTTCGGGTAGTTTTCAGTTTTCTGTCTCCTAGGCGAAAATAGAACATTTTCAAGTAAATTTTAACCGGTTGCTAAACACATTGTTATTTTTTCAAAATTTTTTTGGAGAAACATCACGATCTTTCTTTACGTGTTATGCATGAAATACGTAGGGGCTTCCTAGTAGCAGAGGGGGCCGGATTCTGCCCATTCCTGGAGCCGGCCGTCTCTGACGGGCAATCGGTCACCCACTCCGGGTGGCCGCGGCATCTAAATGGTAGAATTATTTTTATCTACTGCGCCTGCCTGCCACATTGACTCGACCATGACGACAGCCGCGTGGCTGCGCAGCCTGACAGACAGACGGACAGAGTGGGAAACAGACACAATGTTTGACAACAAAGGTCGCTATAAAGCAGTCGCGAGCCAACAGACACCCAGGCAGACAGACAGACAGACAGACAAGACGACGTGCGACGTGGCTCGCCACTGCTACTTACAATATCCGAGCTGCAGACAGAAAAACAGAGTCGGCTACAGACACGCTGCTTGACGACAAAGGTGGCTATGTGACAGACGGACAGACAGAGACGGCGGTGCTGACGCAACGACGCAATTAGTTGCACGACGGTCGACCGGGGACTCAAAAAGATATTGCATGGCAGCCGCGGTCGATCCACCATGCTCTGTTACACACTGTATAGCCCACGGCCTGCGCGCTCCAGTACCCGCGATACGTGAAACAAAATGGCGGCGGCGGACCACTGAAGAATAACGCCTCGTTTCCACCATCCGCGTTGCCGTTTCGCCCTTTTACCGTTGCAAAATTATGTTGCTGCTCGTTCCGTTGCAGCTATAAACGGCGAAAGAACTGATGCAACCGTTTCTACGATGAAGTATCAGGATCGAGTTCTGTTTTAATAGTCACCGCACTGCTGGAATGAATAAACTAGTACACAGTACGAGCTCATACTACTCCAGACAGTGCAGTATCGTACTTAAACCATGACGCTCGGATCGCACACACTATGCCGTCGTTTGCTTTATGACAAAATAGCGCGGTCGAACGTTGTGAAATCGGTACCAGTGCGAGCTGAGTGTAATTTAAATTCTACTCTGTTGTTCGTGGAAACCAGGCATAAGACCAGCATACATAGCCTATTGCGTGCTCGTGAAAAAGGAGCGTGGCGTTTTTCTGGCACGTTCGTTCGCAAGTTTATCCCCCTTGCCGTGCACGCTGTGAAGGAACAAAGCTAGCATGCCGTTAGTAACGACGACGCCGAATAGTTGTTAATTATTAACGATAACCGAGACGATACGGCTTCTGTTTGGTGCGGCAGAGTCTGCCAGAGCACCATTTTCAGCCTGTTTTCGTGGAGTCGCTGAAACAGTTCTTCGATAGTGATAAAGTTATAATAAGTCGCGTGCGTCGCAGAAAACAATTATAAACTTTTGCCGTGCCGACATACATGTATGTGCCGTTTACTTCTGCCCCGAGACGTTCATACCAGTTTTGGTTGGCTTTTGTACACCTTTTCGTTTTCGAGTTAGGAGACAGCATGAGACAGACGGACAAACGAACAGACGGGCAATAACCGTAATGCGGCTTATTAGGTTCTCCATATAGCAGACTGCATTTGTGCGACGTGCAACCTCGATATGTTGCGGCAGCGTAATAACTGAAATTGATAATCAATATATCTATTGATTGAATCGCATACTGGCGTACCTCGGAGTGCGAGAACTATATACACAATAATGCTTTAGAACTGATGGACGGAGCTAATTAACTAATGAGTTGGAGCAGTGCAAAATGCATTTAATTTTCATTATATTACTATTACTGACAATAGCCAGATTGACTTTATTCTTACTTCACTCAGGAGCAACAGTCTCTTTCTCTGTGTCTGTTCTCTCGTAATCTAAAATGCGACTAGAAATTTGGGACAAAGCCCAACGTGAGTCCGCCCGGCGCCGTAAGTAAATGTGTGTTTTCAACCGACAAGTTGTCGTATTTCAGAAACGGTGAGAGGGCCAACGTTGCTATTGACCACTAATAGAAAATCGCATAAGACCTTTTAGATGACACAATAATTATCGACTTTGAATAACCTTAAAAATCACTACGCATTTTTTTATGTCAATTATGCAGTATTGTGGCCGAATGGTACATCGTGCGGGGTCGGCGATGGTACCGTTGGATAGCGTGATGACCATTTCCTATCTGCTGTCAATAGTAACTATATCTGCAACGGTATGTCCGCAATTTTAAATGCAAAGTTGCTGCCTGCAGCAATTACCCATGAGCGCCAAATTACCTTATCATATCCTACCATTGATTGTAGCGTTCGATATAACAACGTCACCATAACGTGTATGTGACTGCAGTCAATCTGGAAAATCGCTTTCTATCCGCGACCGGAAATTCGTCGCTGACCTTCGGATATAGGCGATAGGGTCGGCCCACCCTAACGACAACTGAGCCTTTTGTTTCTAATAGCGAGCGCTGCCAGTCTCCCTGGTGATAAATAGTAAGTCTAATTGTTTTAGTAAAATGAATTAACAACAATATTAATGCCACAGATAATGGAAATATTATGTGTGTTGTACATTGTAGGCCAATTCGCGAAATGCCGTGAAAAACTAGGCCTATTATTTTCCGGACACAGCGTACAATAAGTGAACAAAAATCTTATTAGATTGTGATCAATCTAATGTACTCCTCGCACGCATTATTATCTCCTGTGTTCTTCTAAGTGCTTTTTCGTTCTTTTCAACTTTTATTAGAGACCCGGCGTCAATTTGAGACCGGTCTAACATTATACTAATAGTGACTGGCGTCGAGGTCGTTGTTGGAAATTGTCTTCTCGTCTATCTGGCACTGTTATGGAGATATGGAGCCCCAAAGATAGTGGAGTCACGACCTTGAGCTTTTGGGGCCACGTGACGTCATCCGTCACGTGACCATTTGATTCGCCGTGATCGACTTCCTATTGGTGGTCCATTGTGACCACGCGTCTATCTGGCACCGTTATGGAGATATGGCCGTTTGAAGTTCTTCCAGGATAGCTCTTCCAAGAACAGAGGTCGGTCGTTTGTCGGTCGGTCGTCGGTCGTCGGCCGACCATAGGCACCCGCAGAAAAACTTGCGCCCTGCAAGAAAAGGGTAGTGAACCAGTTACGTTTTGAACCAAAAAAACTACCATTATACATGTAAAACTTATTCATACTGTGGCGTCACAACAAGGGCAACATTTTTAGTTTGTCAGACAAATTTTCATTCAAAAATACACAACTTGATTTTAAAAATGCTGCACTTTAAGAGAATTTAAAAGCATAATACAAATTTTGAGCATCCGTGATATACTCCGTCAAGAATTTGCAGCTGTCGTCTAAAAATTGCAACTGTTTTCCATTCATATAGTACTATTTTTTCAACCCACAAGCCACGAAGCCGCTGCTAAACGCTGTGAAAAGCAGTGGACGCAAGTTGTTACATTCTTTTTAGATGACTTGACAAAAATCACAAGCACTGACAACAAGAAATTTGAGCTAATGCTCACGAGACGCGCAAAAGCCTGTAGCAGTTCCTGTCATTCTATCTTCAGCCATTTCGTCGTAGTTCATTCTTGGAGTGTGCGCTGCAGCCGAAAATCGCAAAATTAATTTTTTAAACCCCTTTTTCGGAGGTTTAGGGTCTTTCAAAGTAATCGATGTTGATACGACGGAAAAGCTCGTCACTAGTGCTTGTTGTGATACGTAGCATGCCCATGCCTATCTGCAACCGTTTTCACGAAAGACTGGCCCACAACGGTAAAATAACGACTTTTAGAGGGTACCGCTTTTTGATGTCTTTCTGCGCAGTACAAGACATTACAATCGCATTAGCAACAACATTATTAACGACTAAGAATGGAGCAACTTACGCAGTAAGGCGTCGTTTGGCCAAGCCACTCTTCCCGATTACGCTTCACTAATATTTTTTGTCCAGAAAATACACAATATTCTAAGAGTTGCATACGGCGTTCTATTTGCGCGCTGTTACAGCGTTAGAACGATGACGTGTCACAATATTCACGTAGCTAAGCAACGTCTTCCTGCTTGCGCGGCTGGACCGCATCTTATTGCGTGCTAAGGTGCTTTCTCACTTTCACAGGTTTAAAATAATTTTTTTGTTGGTTTGTTGTTGTTGTTGTTGTTGTTGTATTAAGTGTTTTTCTTTCGCACACTGTTAAAAGTTGTGTTTCTCCGTCCCTCTTACGTTTTTTCAATGTTTCGTTGGTTTCTAACTTGAAACAAATGCGTTTCTAGTTGATTTATGTTTTGTTGAAATTCCGCTATTAGTTCGCACGTCGTAAACGCGGTACAGCAGCTACAACATCTGTTAAGACAACTGTTATACTAGTGCAGGTGCAAGACTGTGAAACAATTAAGCTTCCAGCCCATCTGAGCCAAGCTGGCTTTAACTTTGAACACTTCAGGCAGCAGCTAAAGACATTTTTGTTTAGTGCTTTGTGGCTAACTGTTAATTTGCAGGCCTGGTAAGCTATCTTACTCATTTACTTACTTATAACATTACACATACGCTGCACTCGCAGCGTTGCTTTTGGGTGGGTGTAGCACTGTAGCAAACGGTCAAGGCCGTGATACAAAAAAGCTAAGCTACAGACAACCATTTTAACCTGTTTGCCGTAACAAAAGTCTATGATGTGGGTGGAAGGTCTGTTCTGTGTGATATATCGTCCGACAGCCAGTCGACATAACCGGAGTAAGCGTGGGCAGTTGTCACGTCTTTGACCGTCCGGCCGACCGCAGTAACTGACTGACCGTGAGATGGTGACAAATGATTCGGCTGCGCACGTTCGTGACCTAGCACGTCCAGTGCCTCCGAGAAACGTCCCAGTGTTGCAAACGTTGTAGGCTATTATCATGCTGCAGCTTGCATTTCGTCCCGTTTTGAATTCAGGTAAAAACAAAGACCGTATTTTGCATGATCACCATTTATTAGTGCAATTGCATGCATAATTCACATAAATATGAATGTACATGCTTACTCGTACTGTTTTTTTCGTCAGCAGTACGATTACTAAATAATTTCCCATCAAGATATATGCTTACTTGGCTTGAAAGCATTGAAGGCGGTGTTAATCGTAGGCTATTATAAAAACCTGTTGTTTTTGACGCGCTACAGCTATGCTGCACGGCGTCCTTGGCATCGTTGTCATTTTTTGTCTGTCTGTCGTCCGTCTGTCCGAAACGAATGTATTGTAGCTAAGTGTTGGGTCGTAAAAAGAAACTTTTTGCAGGAATAATTAGCCCTGTGTTGATGCTCTTTGCGTACGAAGTTTGAGGGGTGCAGTGCAAAAAAATTAACTTTAGGGTTGAATGAAAAAGGAAAGGGGTAGAAAACGCGCTTTTTTAGGAAAAACTAGCCATATTTCGAAAACAATGAAATAGGACTTCGGTTGCTATCAATCATTAATAAGAAATCGCATACCCCTTTTCAGATAAAATAAAAATCATCGACCCTGAATGATCTTGAAGGTCAGCACTGCAACAAAAACTGTAAAAACTGTAGCGCGTCTTCCCCAGCGACAGCTGGGCTTTCTTGTTTTTCTGTGTTTCTAACATTATGAAACAGCATCATTATATCAAATACACTTACTGCCAAAATGCAGTTAGTTTGAAGAAGATAAGACGAAACATGCTCAAGCAGTTTGCTGTGGGCATATCGTAATCAGAGGACTGATGGTAGGCGTCGCACGACATGAGCCGTAGTCGTGTCTCTCTCAAGCACGGATGCACAGTCTATCGATGAGATCTGGTTCTAGAATAGTACTGATGCCAGCACAGTGACGACAAATGCTGAGACACGCAGGCACAGTGTTGGTCGGTGATTTATCAAAAACCTGGCATCAACGAGAAGACGCTGTCGAAAGCGGAATTAAGCGTCACGTCGTTAATCGCAAAAAAACCACGGGCGACGCTGCATTCATTGGCATCGAAAGGAGCTAAGACGCACCAGTGCTGATGTAAACGGTGTTTCACAAAAGGCATCCTTTTTGTTTCTTTTATAACTCAGTCGAATGGTGATCAATTTGCACGAAATTTTTACCAGATGTACCTGAAAAAATACTAAATCAAAACATTTTGACAAAATGTAGTCGTTAGTTAAATATTCTTTGCTCATCTTGATGTAATGCTGACGTCATAATGTGTCGTGAGTACAAAGTGGCTTGTCTCAACTGGTTCTGTCAGTTGCTACCCTGCCTCGATGGTAAACTTTATCTTGTTCACTGATGAAAAATGTTCATTGTATCAGCACTAAGCAACATGGAGGCATAAAATCAGGCATCTCGCAATCCAAAACCTTAACCATCTCGCAAGCAGTGCTTGCTGGTGCACTGTCTTGCTGGAAGGTGCAAAAGTTAATCTATCCTCACAAGTGTGTGAAAATGATCGTTTTGAACTTTTTTGTGGCTACAATGGCAAAACTTCAACAGTTTGTCATCAATGAACCAGATAAAGTTTGCCATCGAAGGAGGGCAGCTATTCAGCAAGTCTGTCAGCACCGGTTGCGACAACCCAGTTTGTACTCGCGGTACACTATGACGTCAGCATTACGTCACGACTACCAAATTTTTTTTAGCTAACAGCCATATTTTGTCCAAATATTTTGAATTCGTATTTTTTAGCTACATCTGGTGAAAATTTCGTGAAAATTGATCATCATTTGACTGAATTATGAAAGAAAAAGGGTGCCTTTTATGAAACATCGGGCACACCCAAAATGAGCATGTTCGCGTTTCTCAGCAGTTTGAGCACTAAACCACACGTACAATGTTCAAACTGCTGAGAAACGACAGTATGTTCATCTTGAAAGTGCAGCTGCACCCGATGCACCCTCGTGTCTATACGCCAATGAATGCAGCATCGCGCGTCGTTTCTTTGCCACATTGTATCAACAGCAGTAAAAATGCTAGAAACGTACTCTTTGCGTCAACAGCTGTACTGGTAGGAAAAGTCCGCGCGTCTCTTGCATTTTTGCACTCAGCGACTCGTGTGTCTCGGTTACTTAGGTCAGCCTATCAACACACTTCATCCACACGACACCGCCAGTAACCAGCATTTTGTAAGCCAAGGATCAAAGAAAACCCACGTTCTGTCACACAGTCATGCGTCACAGACTTAGTAGTCTATCCACCTACGTGCTCAAAGGGAAGTTCGTGTATAAAATGGAGACAAGCCCTCCGCTTATGTTGCCACAAAAGCAAGACCGTTTTCACCCTACTTCTAGCAGGATGACGTCACAAAATGATGACGTCACTTGATCGCATCACTTCTTGACTGCAGTTGCAGTAGCAGCACCGAACGCACTCGCAATACAAGCGTCAGCCATACTGCTTGCTAGCATACAGCTGCTACTGTGTTAGGTCATAACCATAGCTTAAAAACACGTATAAAACTCTGCAACGTATCATTTCCCGAGGCTCGAACATACGCGTACGATGAAATAGAATGCTTTAAAATACGTGTGTTATCTACGCTGTGTCCGGTAAAAAAGTAAACCATTAGACATTGTACTATAAAAATGTCAAATCTAAACGAATTTAAATATAATTACGTACACTTAATCCGCAATAAATTGCTGAACTGACGACTAATTTTCGTTAAAAATGTTTTTTGTTAATAGAGTTATTAATTGTTGAATATCGATAACGAAATATATCCGTTTCCAATATGGCGCCACATAAGTAAACCCCTGTGCATTTGCGTAACTCTAATAAACAATCCGATTTTGGAAAAAAATTCTGCGTCAACAATGCATCGTCTATTGGATATCAAGGTGCCAAATTTGAGTTAATTTTTAAAAAATGCAAACAATAGTTACAATGACTTTTGCGAGGTCATCCCAGAAGGTGAAGTGTCCAGTATTAAGCAACCATTTGATTAATCCTGACAGTGTCCACGGTTTGCGGAAAAATTCTGCGATAAACTTTGACACCGTACACTTTCTGTTGTCTCAACAGTTTAATTAAAACACGATCGTTTGCAGAAAATACGACTTTGTTATTGTTTATGATGACTGCATCAACAAACGCCACTTTCGATCGAGCGGCTGCAGTAGACTATGTAACGCCATATTGGTAACAGAGATATTTCATTATCGATAAGAAATAAAATTTTTCAACGAAATTTGGTGATCGATTCAGCAATTTATTGGGGATTAAGCGTATAAAACTTTGTTTAATTTCGTTTAGATCTAACATTTCTATTGTACAATGTTTAGGGGTTTACTTTTTTACCGAACACAGTGTGTAAAAGGTGGTGGTTTGGCTTAGTTGGTAACGTCATTAGTCACATCAACGAAGTTAATCAACGCCAAGCCCGGTTAGTACTTGGATGGGTGACCGTCGGTAGACGGGTAAACCATCTTGGGATGTAACAAGTCACCTAGGTCAGCTCAGCCTGGCCATCCCTCCATGGGTAGGGACGTAAAAACAAGCACATCGCGCGATGCACTAGCACCGCAGTGTAAAACTGGTGTCTGGCTGAGGGTAGCGCCGCCCTATGGGCCTTAAGGCTCTGGAACGACTTATATCTAAGCTTGTAAACCACTGTGTAAGTGATTGTTTTTTAACTGTGATGGATTGGCTGAAAAACAATCTGACACGGAACTGTTTCATTTCTGGCAGTGCCACTCCATCCGCGTATAGTGAGATATCTGTGAAAAAAGTCACGATTAAAGCGAGAAATGTGCATAGCACATATAAAATGTACTTGCATACAGACAGAGCGCAGTGACGCACGGAACATGGCCACAAAGTTGCAGCACAGCTATTACACTCAGCAGCAGCCATCGCCTAGCAGCCGATGGAGTCAGGAACTTAACGCCGCTCTACCTGAAAGTAGGGGTTATAAAAGAATTCGGGGGCGACAGTCCCCACACTCTGGGGGTCTAAAAGCAGAACCCTGGAGGAGTCTGCGGACGAAATGCGACGTTCAATGCTACGGTTTTGTAACGATAGAAGCCAAACTTTCGCGTGGAATGAGTGTAATATTTGCCGCCGAATATCGTACATGTCTGAAATTTCTTTAAAAAATGGAAAGTGTGATTAAATCAGCAACCCCACCTCATAATTTGGGGCCGCATCCCCCTTGACTTCCATCACGAGTAACGCCCATGACTGTGTAGCCGGTAGACCTTAACGTCGTGCGTTATCGCTTCCGGCGATACCAGAACATGTTGCTGTGCAGAATCTGTATCGGCCGTTTTCCTGTTTCGCGTCAATTTCTGAACGTCGACATCGCTGCTGCACTGCACGCTTCAAGGTCATTCGCCCGCTAATAAGCCGAAATAGCAGCTGAAAGCACATTTCGATGCAACCAACTGCTGTCCGCAACTACTGCGTGTTCCACGTTGTATCATTTTAGACTAATTAGCGTGCGCAGATAAGCTTCTCGGCAGGCAAGGATGTTAAGTTATCCAGGCAAACGTGGTCTCGAGGCCAAATTTTAAAGCCTCGTTGTCGGCTTCACGATGTCGTTCTCGTGCTCATGCATGCATCTTGTGGCCTTAACGACGCAGACCAACATTGATTTGAGTGTCACAACACTTGACTTATGCCTGACATTCTACAAGCTGTTCAGTAAAATGATGATGATAATGATGGTGTTGCGAGTCAACAAGAGCTAGGTTTAACTGGTGCCAAGTAACAGCATCTCTTCGACCTTGACAGTCGACGTTAATTGCTGCTACAATCAGGCACAGTCAGAAATGACGCTTACGTACTTTCGCGTTTGGTTAACTAAAAGTACTAGGCCCTACTTGATTTCAATAAGGAAATCAGTTTATGCCGACTGCTACTTCGAATATTAAATGTTAAACTTGCATTCCTACTATGTTTCACTGGCCCCGTTCAGCGTTCTAGCTATAGTTCTTGTCATATTCAGTTCTCATTAACATCTCTGGGCAAGCCTAAAGCCTATACGACGGCGATTGTGTTTCCTTCCAAATATCGAATCTTCAATGCGGCTCATAAATGAATGGACGGGCGCTTTCATAATGTCGCACTCAGCACTAAAAGCTATCGCACACCGGCCACCACGGTTGCATGCAACCCTGGACAGGGATTCCAATTGATCACAGGCCGCTTCCGCGCAGTCAAGGATCAAGGCTATAGATCACCGCTGCATACGCCGCGTGAGTTGTAATAAACCATGGGTAGCAGTCATGGTAGGGAGCAGACCAACGTTTTGCATAATACAGCCGGCGACGCTCGCCAACCATGCAGCCATCTTATAATGTAGACAATTGATTTACAGTAGGCTATAATATTATTACCAGTTTTATGAAAAAAATTCCAACGCAAAATACGGCTAATATCGATTTCATATCAAAAGCGGACAGGGTCTACATTGGGGCATAGACTATGCTGTATTATGTAAGTAAGTCTTTTATTGCACAGAAGAAAACACAGAAATAATTCCCACACAAATGCTCCAGAAAGTTCAGAAGACAATGATTACTAAGTAAAACTCTTGCTCAAACCTCAGCCCTATGTACTGTCCGCGGGTATCATGCAGAGAAACTTGTCTGACTTTGACCTTTGACCTTGAAGTAAAACATGGTTCTAGAGGTCGTGGATGTACATGGTCGTGCAAAATTTTATCAAACTGAGTGCATCGGTTCATTAATTATTGTGGTAACAAAGAGACAGAGAAAAATCTGAGCAACAACGCCAAAGCAATAAGCCCTACTGTTGTCACTTTCGTGGGCAGTAATTTTGAAAACCCTATAAATATACCAGTTACCTATATATATTATGTTCTCATGCAGTCAATAAATCTGCATTAGTTAACTACAGTACCATGCAATACGATATTCGTTTAAATGCACTGTAAGAATGCAGAGCACTCATACATTGGCAAAAGACTAACTGTTAAGTTCTCAGTTATTGCCCAGAAGATAGTCGTGTAGCACTATTGAGCGACTGCGAGGCTGATTGGAAAAATGCGAGATTCCAGCGTCTATCGTTTCTTCCGGCTGGCTTACCGGCCGGACGGGTGTCAGTGCGTTTCATCCTTGGGTTACGATGCGAGTCGACTGCGCGTTGCTAACATCCGCGTGCAAGCTGCATGACTGAAGCTGCGATTCAGCAACTGATTGCCTTTTCCATATTGCGCCCACTAACTTCCACTCAGGTTTCGAGGATACGTTAAAATAGAATACGCTAAAATTAGCCTACGTGCGTTTTTTTGAAAATACAACGTAGGCTAGCCGTACCATGCACGTACTGCGCACAATACGCAATTCAAACGTGCGTGAGGGGCTGGTGGGCAGCAGGTTGCAACTTTGCGACAAACAGCTGCAAGTTTTCGACAGATTATGGGTCCTTACAATTCTAATTTTGCTCTTAAATTCCCGCAAAGCGACGGATTTCCAGCTCCATTTTTTGACAATATTTGTCGGACAACTAAAAAGATTTTCTGTCAGTTCGAATTGATGGTGCACTTGTTCCCTGCCTTTTCCCTGCAATGAAGCCAGTGTCTCTGTCTCTAATGGAAGGACTGACGCTGATGAGTGTGTGGTCTATGGTTTGTGGGTGGCGGCGGCAGAAGGACGATAATGCACAAGTCCTGTAATTGACGGCTGCACAATCATCCCGAGCACCAGAGATTTATTGGCGTCGCCGCTTCAAAGACGATCTACGACGTGCCGGCCCAGATAGTGGTGTCCGGACACTTACCCTCCTCCCTCTTCCCTCGAACACAACACACGTCAAATTCATTTCTGCCGACCCTGTAGGAAAAAAACCGAGGAATGCACCTCCTCTAAGCTACAACCCGCTCTCCCTCCTAACAGTAACTGAGCAGTACAGTATGTACCTTTTCAATTACTGAGATAATACCAGTGGTCAAAGCGGGGAAGAGAAGAAGGATTACAGGGCCCCTGCTAGAATTTGAACTCAGTATATCCGATGTTGGGTTAATGCTGCCCAGTTCTGGCTTAAAAGCACAATATTTTCGCTGCAGACAAAGTCCTTCCTAAAACACACTGCCACTGTTACCACTGTTTCACACATCCTTCTTTATTCACTGTTGCACAACAAAAAGTTCAATAATTATCCTAGCGTATGTTCTGTCTTGTCGGTAGAAGAAGCTTTGAACTGGGAAGGCGGTTATGTCCGGAAAGAGGGAAAGAGAAGGCTGATTGCAGAGATGAGAAGACCAGTCCAGTCCGTTCTTCCCCACATCCGACAGGCGCCGTCTGTAGTTCGTCACTGATCAGTAACGACCGACGCACGGCACAAGACATCAATTTATAAGAATCTTATCTACTGCCTGAAAAATTAAGCGTCGGATGTTTTGTGACGTATTTCGTTAAAGTTAGCCAGGTTAACTATCCAGTCATTCACAGCCTCGACAGCAAGACTTCAATTTAAAATGATTGATGGCGGCGATCGACGGTGGCGACAAGGCGCGACGATTGTGATGCGTGCAATATTAGTGCGCAGGCGAGCGATTCGTGAATAATTAAATTTCGTTGTACTCAGCGGCAGCGAATGTCCGGCATACATGCAGGGGACGACAACTCCAACGAGTGACTCGCTCCGACCGCGAACTGCGCATCGCTCGTCGCTCAAACTCCACTCGCTTGGATTTGTTGCAGATTTGTGGAACAACATGCTGTACTAGTATAGGACACCGCACTGCCTGAGTGGTTAAGCGAGCACGCAGTGCGAATTTATATCACTCCAGACAGTGTGATATCCTACTTACACTAGGGTTTAAAGCTCCCGTAACGTTACCGGTAACTTGCGGTAAATTACGGTAAATTACGGTAAGGCAAAATTGCAAAATTACCGGTAAATTACGAACTTTTGAAAAAACTGCACATCAAAGACATAAATTAGGCATTTAATTTTACACTAGTCTTATTAAGCGCCATAATAGTCCAATCAATTTGATTTTGAAACTAAAGCGCCAAAGTCGTCTACTTAGCCTACGTATGTTGACAGCTATTCTGAGACTTTCAGCGGGATGCACTTCTGTTAAAGGTAAAATATGGGTAATTTACCGGAAATTTAGCGGTAAATTACCGACCGGTAGGCATTTACCGACCGGTAATTTACCAGTAATTTACGGTAACGTTAACATTCCCAATCTTACCGGTAATTTTCGAACACTAACTTACACCACACTCAGACGGCCTAGATTACACCATCGTTTGCTTTATGACGCACGACTGCAGCCGAAAATTGTGAAAACGGTAGAGCAGCGCCAGCTAAGAATTTCACGCCAAAGAATCCGGACGCAGCCAGCCGTTCTTTCACAACTAACGCAGCTGTTGTCATGCGGACACGGACCCAGTTTGAGAAGCTCACCTTTTCCATCATGTCAAGATGCTGTACATCTGGCAGCTTGTTGTACGACTTCTCTAACAAGTTTGCATTAATCGAAATACTGGAATAGGCCTTATAAGCTTTATGATCGCTCGTATAGGACGACACGTGCACTTTGCACAGATTGTCGTTCCCTAACTTAATGGTAGTCTTGGTATAGGAAATGTAATAAATTTTCCCTGAACAACTGAAATACCTTTATTTTATTTTATGACCGAGCATTTGCTGGACGTTTAACGAACAGGTTTTATCGCGGTTTAGAGCGTATTATGCAGTGGCGTATTTAGGGGGGGCATGGTGCGATGGCCCCCCTTTGGCCGACCATGAAAATTTTTTACAGGCGACCTTATATGAAAAGGTGCGCTTTTTGCCATTTTCCAGCAAAAATTGCAAAATTCAACAATGTTTGATGGTCTTTTGCATTTCCAAATTTCAGAAAAATGGGCGAATTTGCGGTTTCCATTGAACATTCAGAAGCAAAAAGTGTTTCAGCTTCAGGGGGGCTTCGCCCCCCTGACCTCCCGACCAGGGGCTCTGCCCCTGGACCCCGCTGGGGGTTCCGCCCCCAGACCCCCGTTAGAGGCTCGCGCTCCGCGCGCTCGCCATGGCCCCTTCTTTGTCAAATCCTAAATACGCCACTGGTATTATGCCAGTGTAGCGATGCATTATAATACCCATGGCCGTGCTGGAACGTACTTGTTTCATGACTGTAATGGACGGCGTGTTCTGCATGGGACGTCCGTGTGATAAACAGACGCGAGACGCGTTTCAATCGTCACGGTAGTCTGGAGCAATATTATGGGCGCTTAAACATTGCAGGCTCTGTGTGCGCGAGATAGGAAAACCGAAGTAGGTTATAAAATTAATGGCGTAAATTTGTAAACGCCGTTGCACACTGTGGAAGAAAAAAAACAAAGACTGGAACGAACGGACGGCAGCTAATGCTGGAAACTGCGAATGCAGTCAGGACCGGTGTGCACTAAGAGCCATCGTGATGGCGTTCATGGTGGGATGATGGATCACACAGGACGATGCACTGCTGCCATTGCTCGAGCCATAGCCAGCCCGGTTGTTAGCAATTAGGTCTACAGCAGCATGCGTCAATGTAATGACGTCGTCAGACATCGATTTACTCACGCCGCCATCGCTGCTGCTGCTGCTGCTGCTGCGTGCAAACTGTCAGCGGGCGGTCGAAACGCCATGTTCGTCGTCCGGTCAACACAGCGCTGGACACGACATCTCGTTGCCAATCAAAACCCAAATTCCACTTACTTCGGTCCGTTGTAGAGTTGTTGTAGGCCTTCAATCTGACGTGGACTTGTGCCGCACAAGTTGTCATGTGGATTTGCTATAAATTTTTGACTTGGTGTGGATTTGTCGTAGTTCAAAGCAGTCTATTTTTTGTCAGAAAATTATACACATAACATGCTACTTTGATAAACTCTTGTGAAAGAATTAGAAAATGTTGGTTTTTTAATGGCGATCTCAATTTCTTTTGTAGATTCTTTATCATAAAGAGATATCACTGCAGCCGTTTAAGTTTTATTTTGCGTTCGTCAGATGGAGCATTATTCTCGACGGCAGATTAAAATCTTTGATCGATTTTCTGACACGTCTGTCAGTATTGCATAGCAGTGGCGCCGTGGTAGAAGGAAAACGATTAAATTTTCGATTGTCGAAAATTTTTTGGCGAAATCACATGGTCACTTACTCGTAAATTTTGCATTCTACCTTATTGCACATTTCATGGAATCTTTGTCATCAGAGGTTTCGTTTGAGTTCAGGACACACTAACTTTCTGGAACAGTAAGACAGACTTTTTAACAACTTCAACATGAACTTGGCGCAAAATCAAGATATTAACGTAGGCCTAAACATCGCACTGGACTGTAATGGCAGTCGTAAACATCCGCTAATATAAAGTAACGTAAGATCAAACATTATGTACATCAGACACGCGTACGTCTAAAAACCAAGAACGGCCATGTTTAGATCTTCAGACTTAGGTGTAGAATTAGGGTTAGTTTTAAGGTTATGGGGTGTTTACACGAATCAGCAAACGTCCAGTTCCATTATAACATATGGCAGCAAACGTCCAGCAATTCACGTGTATTTTGAATACATTTGCTGGAAGTTTGCTGGACGTTTGCTTGATCGTGTAAACACCCTATTACGGTTAGGAATAGGGTTAGGGTTAAGTTTAGGGTTGTAGTCGCATTCAATTGCAATTAAAATAACTAAAATCCAGTACGATCGGTGTCATAATCGTTCTCGGAGAATTAGGGTTAGTTTTAGGGTTAGGGTTAGAAATATTGTTAGGGTTAGGGATAGATTTAGGGTTTATAGTCGCATTTGGTTGCAGTTGAAATAATTAAAATCCAATACAATCGGTGTCATAATCGTTCTCGGTCGATAGGCACTTGAAGTAAACAACTGTGACTTAAAGATCGCACTGCCTGCACATGTATGACTTGTTGCAAAATAGTTATAAAACGTGAAACGTCCGTAAATATTTCTTCATTTTCGGACTTTAGACATCTTTAGCAGTAGATTAACGTAAGTGAAAATTGAAAATTTGCAAATAAGTGACCATGTGGTTTCGCCAAATTTTCTTCCAAAATATACAAAATTTGGGGCTACAAATCCCCCATTTTTGAAAATTAAGAGGGCAACATTAAAATTTTGAGCAACCACAAAAACATTTTCGGTGTTGGAAATTTGCAGCTGGCTGGCGGAAAATTGCATACTGCAACTTAAATTGCTACTTACTTCTCCAGTTTTTAACCCACCACGCCGTTGTTGTTACGTATTAGGTAGTCACGTGTATCCGGGCAGTAGACAGCTGGAGCTCGTGAGCTATGGGCTAACGCCTGTCAACGCGTGGATCGTCTGCAGTGAGCAGCAGCGCATTGAAACTCAACACGTGATGCGCGGAGCAGCAGCAGCAGCAGCCAGTTTCCGTGCATCATTTCAATATGAGCTTATGGCGTAAGCCACAACAGCGACCGGCGGCGTCATCGTGGGTTAAGAAACAAGGGGAGTGGTGTAAGAAATTGCAATTTTTCACAGCTAGCTACAAATTTTCGACAGAGGAGATTATGGGTGCTCAAAATTTCAATCTTGCCCACAATTTTCCACCAAATGGGGGGGTTCAATCCGAAATTTTTTTATTATAGAAGAATGTTTCTCGCTGAAAGAAAATGTTCCAACAGGCTGTAATTTAAAGGGAGCGGCAACCCCCCCTTTTCATGGCCGGATTTAGCTGGTGGGAGGCCCGAGCCCAGTGGCGTATCTGGGATTTCAGAAAGGGATTGGCTATCGAATTACAAGGTTTTAAAAATTAAGGGGTTTGGTGGGAGACCCCCTGTTGGTGGGAGGCCTGGGGCCCGGGGG
>Ga0209367_1004063_pt1 | contig 20085 bp, 15 predicted proteins | sample WorMetLIZISLAND2_FD_187412 | JGI IMG/M metagenome (GOLD analysis project Ga0209367, IMG submission 187412) | Marine gutless worms symbiont microbial communities from Max Planck institute for Marine Microbiology, Germany - Olavius geniculatus... ...
TAAGAATAAGTCCGACGTTAGGTAGGTAAGTCGATACGTAAGGTGTTAGGTAAGTAAGTAGGTATAATGGAAGTCAGTAGTTAAGTAGTATAAGGTGCCGCAGTACGGTAGTCTTTTTTTCAGCTAGGGTTTTTGCCTCGAAAATATATCTAAACCCCATTTTCCTATACACTATCCCCAAAAAAATTAATGCCCTTTTTTAAATCGCCAGCTAACGCACATTCTGTAACAATTTCAGTAACGTTCCGATACGGAATTCTTTCCATTTCGACAGCCAATGCAACGTCGTGTATAATTTTAGCGAAATTCCATTTGATGTAAAATATTACACGTACTTTTTTTGATTGTTTGGCATTGCAGTCATTGATTTGATCATTTTAACTTAGCTTATGCAAGCGCACAGGTTGGTAACTCTTGGCCACTATATGTTTAAATATTACCTTTTATTGACATGTTATCAGTAATTGGTGCCTAAATTATATATGGCAGAATTTGTGCAATTTTGCAGTTTATTTCGTGCTTTGACAGATGTTAGGTGAGGCGTCAAGCCCGTAAAAATTAGCTGGAGGAATATATAGCATTTTTTTGGGAGACTTAGGACATTGTTCGTTATCTTGTGGAAAATAGGTTGCTTAAATTCAGGCAAAGCAGTATGTTTGACTCTTAGGCTGCATTCACATATGCACGGGTATGAGTCCGGCACTGTACGGGTTCCCGTGTACGAGTTCCAGCAAACACGAGTTCGTGTGTATTTGAATGGTGGCCATTCACATACATACAAGTACGGATTACCTATAAATTTCACTCGTACCAGTAGTTTCTGTGCAGGTCATGTTTTTATCTTACCCGCGCAAAGTAAACTACCCGTAAATAACAATAATATAATGTACAAAAGCTGTGGCACATATTTAACATCAGAACTGATGTCATCATAAAATTATTTATCGTTAGAGGTGCACGGTTAGTAAAATTATTAGCGATGTGTTGAAATATTGTTGTTTATTTGCAAAGCATTTCCTCGACCGATTTAATTCAATACGGCAGGCACGCATTTAGTTGTGTGTGTGTACATGTCACCGTGAATGATCCACTCGTACGAGTGAAGTTTCTATGAGCCGTAAGTTGAAATTCATACTCGTTCTCGTGCCTGTGTGAACGCAGCTTTAATTGGGTCACTGTGGAATAACCATTCTGGGCAGGTTGTGAGACCCATGTGTCTAGGTGCAAGTGTTTAGACGACAGTACCAGACTTCAGTGTAGATTGTTTGCAAGTCAGGTCAACTCAACCTTCTGCCCTCAGGGGAATTTAGTAATAGCTTGTGGGCTATGAAGTGAAAGCCTAGTGTGTCTGATTGGGGCAGTGGCATGTCTGCTGGCTGCACCTTGGATCCAGCTGTTTGCTGAGGCAGGGAATGGATGGCTGCATAGTGCATCATGGTATCATTAGCTCATGCCAATCAGCTGCCACTTCTGAGATTGTAAATACTTCTCAATATCAGCTGAATCGTAATCATTGAAACATTGTTACTAGTTTTTTTCTTGTTTAATAGTGTAATTTAATTGTTGTGGTGATAGCAGTAGTATTTGTAGTTGTAGCTCTTGGTACTAGTAGTATATAGTTTGCATAGTTCTGTTACTGTTAACATACATGTATGTTTGTTGATGCTATGTGCAGATTGAACACAAGAGCTTAACATTAGGTGAAGTGCTTGATGGAGATCGTATGGCATTGTCTCAGTATGAGCTCCAGTTTAGAGGTAAAGTCTTCAGTAAAAATTGTCCATATTGTCCATTGTTCTGCATGATATGTGCTTGAAAGTCATGATGCATATCGGTTGAAACTTGCTTTCAGAAATGCTTTTACGATGACTTGCTTTGCATATATAGCCAGTCCAGTGTTATACTGATGTCATGTATCAGTAGTTAAGCTGTTAAGATTCTAATATGTGATTATTTTACAATGCTGCCATGAATGGTCGAAGTGTTATAATATAGCAGATACAACAGTCAGTTACCAATGCTAGCAAGCATATGCAATCATTCAGTAAGATAAGATAGGATATGACATTGGTGAGAAGTAATAAGATGTGTTGTTAGTTTATTCCATTAGCCAGGTCAGGTGTCGACCGAGCTCTTTGATTTGGAAAATTGTGTTGTTGGAAACCGAGCTGGTATAATGCTAGTGAAATACTGCAGTAAACCGGGCCAGGGCATGTTGAATTAGTGAGGCCATTAGTACACAGGTCTTGTTCTTACAGCTGTCTGAAGACAAGAATAACTGTGGAAGCTTGTTCCATAGTGTTACGGATCTCCAGCACAGCAGGCCCAGTCACATGGTCGCTGTGGTGGCTGGCCCGTGCAGGCTGCGCAACCGTGACATTTGTTTTCTTAGGCATCCCGACAATATTTGGCCTGTTTACGCCCGAACACGACACATAGATAGGCATACACATAACTATCTGATACTGTTGCTTTAGTTGTCTGTGTTGCAGCTTGTCAGAACATTTTTCTGTTTGAAACTTTTTCAAAAAAATTGGGGCTGGAAATTCTCCATTTGGGGGGATTTAGGAGCAACATTGAAATTTGATCACAACACCTCTTCTGTCGGAACATTGAAACTGTCTGCCAGAAAATTAGAAGTTTTTGCCTCCCTTCCACATTTTTAGCAGTTTGAGATGCGATTGTACAATGTACATGTCGCTGTGTCTGTGTAACAGAGGATGTAGAAAATCAAGTGCTATGTAAATACACCCTGAAGGACGATGATCTGGTCAAGCTCCGCGATGCTATTGAGGATCTATACTACTTCGAGTTTGTTATCGGTAATGCAGTTTGCTTTCGTGTTCAATTAATCACACAGTTAATCAAGTTTATGTTTGAACAAGATAATGTTCAAACGAACACAGAGTCTGTCCACTGCATTTTGATAGCTTATACAGTATGCTGTCCATATAAATAAAATCAGTGAGCTGCATAGATTAGTGGTAAAAGTTAAACAGTTTATTTCAAATTGTACAGCAGTAATGTTATTGTCATCTTTTGGGAGTCAGGACTTTAGCTATTATTATAACTAAACAATTAACATCGTCAGTCACGTGACTATTCGATTCGCGGCTGGCCTCTTACTACGGGTGGTCCATTGTGACCATGCATGAGGTCTTGCACCATTATAGAGATATGGCGCCTCAAAGATAATGGGGTCACAGCATTGACCTTTTGGGGTTACATGACATCATTGGTCACATGACCATTCACTCGTGGTGGGACACTTCCTATGGGTGGTCCATTGTGACCATGCGTCTATCCTGCACTGTAATGGAGATACGAAGGCTCAGATGTTGGACGGGCGCATGGACGGACACTCAGATGATTTTATACTCTGTCCAGTGCTATGCATTGCATTGGACAGACAAAAATGATTGACAGCACAAGTGCTTTGTTACTGCACTGAAGCTGGTTACTATAATAATCTATTTGCAATCAAGCCAGTAGCTGGGCTAATATATACAAAAGAGATAAAAATTGATGAGTGCATTTACTTGTGACAGGTGGCAGGTAGCACTATGTGATCTTGTATAGCAGGTGACACTTTATGGCTCTGAGTCTCTGAGAAGATTGAGATGTCTTTCCATGAAGAGCTCTGCACACTTTTTACACAAAATCTTTCTTTTTTTGTGGATTTGCAAAATCATAGTGGTAAATCACAGTATGGGTGACAGTTTATGAATAGGTGGATGCTGCACTTCATGAATGCTTTATACATTGAAATTACTAACAGTGACATGTAAATGGTACTACTGCTGTGCCTGCAGATGACATTCCTGTGCGTGGCTTCATCGGTCGACTGGAGGAGGGAAATTTCATTCCCCATGCTCACAAAGTTCTCTTCTTCACTCACCATGTCTTCAACATTGAGTACAATGAAGACCAGGTGCATAGCTTCTTTGCATCAACTTTTTGGTTCAGACACTGACCAGTAATTTAGTGGCATAGACAAGAGGTTCCTCCCCATGTGGATTTTTTGTTAAAAATGATATCAGTGACTATATCACAATCGTTGCCACTAGATCTCATATTTTAAGGCCGGAATTGCACCAAATTTGATTTCAGCTGGGGGTCAGGTAGTTATTCTCTTGGTACATTGCTGCATCCAGCCTGTGACAAGTAATGCTGCAATAATTTTTAGAAGTTTTCTTTGGAATTGATTATTTGATCTAACCTGGACCTGGGGTAACTCCCATGGAACTGGCTAAGCAACAGCTGTGGGTGAAGTTAGTTGTCTGATTAGCATATAATGACATGAAGATGATTGGCCTGTCCCAAGATGTAGCCTGTCGATTTCCATGAATTACTTGGCACAACTAGAAGGCGCTCGTGACAGTGCATATCTTCGCCAAGTAAGTGATATTTAAACACAAGGAAAAGGGAGGGAGAAGGAAGAGCTGCTTTGCTGCAGAGGAGGGAGGGAAATGTAATAGCCGGCGTTGCTGCTTGCACTGTTGGTGCAATGACGTCATTGCTATTATTAGTCATCATGTACACAGAAGGAATGATGGACAGAATGATCAATCTCTTAATCTCCTCCAATGTTCACTACGTTCAGTTGGTGGAGATAAAAATGGTCTGCCAGAATACTGCAGATACAGCAAATCACTGAACGTAGGCAATTTATGGTATTCAGGCCGATCACAGAAATTGATGTTTGCTCTGAGCAGTGTGATTTAGTTGTATTATGTGCATCTATTTCTTTGTTGCAGATCATATTTGCCAACGTAACGAATCAGGAGAAAACTCCAATAACACTGGAGGGTGTGTCGGCCCCGCTGGAAGTTATCTTTACATACAGTGTCAGATGGCACAAAACGGAGTACGTAGCCGCGTTTGCTCTTATCTACACCGTGTATGGAAAAAAAACATCCCGCGCATTTTCGATTGTAACTTGAAGAAGGTTTGCAGGATTTTAATGATTTTTAACATTGATATTTCCGACACAACTGGTAATCGAATGATTGTCCAACTTTTCACCGCACCCATTGTCTGCTTCTGCACTACCTGGGGAAACAAAACCAAGGAAATATTGCATTTTATCTAGTTTCGGTTGTTTAGGTTCACCATTTTGTAGTTATAAGCTGATTGCATCGATGAAAGTAATCATGGTTTAGGCTGTATTCTCTTATATCAGGGAGTTTCCTTTTTCAATTGGAGTTTTACTTATGTTTACCTGATTAACACATGTGATTATGTCACCTACATTAATCCTATCCATGTAACCCAGCACTAGGCTGGTACTCGAATTACCTACCCCAAATGGATACACTGGATAGTTGGTTATATACATAGATGGTTTATCTGTCCACATACAGTTACCCACTCATCCTAATAGTAACCAATCCTAGCATGTTGTCTGAAAACCACTACACAAGCCACCATGCTGTGTTACGCTGTGGTTACCTGCGCTTGTTTTCTTGTTTGAGGTGTTGTCCAAACTTCTCAGACGAAGAAATCAGACACATCGGATGACACATCCGATTACCTTGTCTGAAATTCAGATGGGTATACTTCGGCTGACAGGCAGAAAACCGCATCCAAGGAAATGGAAAAGAATGGGCATGCACGTTCCATTTTATTTCTTTCGTCGAGGTTTTTAAACCTTGGAAGGCTTGGCAACATCACCTCGGAAGAGGAAATCGGTGTGTTTAGTCACAGCACTAATTTCCTGTGTGTCTGCTGGCTTATGTTTGGTGTGCACGTGTTGTGGTCGTGTGTTAATTGGCTATGTTTTAATGATGTTAACAGCACGCCACCAAGTAAGCGTGACAGACGACTTCGTGATAGCGGCTTTTTCCCAAAGACACTTGAGGCAAGTTTAGCACTATAGTTGTACTGTGAATTATATTGGTATACATTTGCTATAATTGACCCTTGTTGTCCGACTGTGTCTGTGTCCGACTCTGTCATTGTGTCTGTCTGTCCGCAGCTTGGCTATTGTCTGTAGCAGTTGCAAGCCACATGGCGTACTACAGTCTACAGTTTTTTTTTAAATTGGCTTTTATGTTTGGCCATTTTTGTATTTAAGCTATCAGAACATCTGTGGTTCTGCGTATTGAATGTACAGTGGTCATTGATTATTTCGACAAGTTGCTTATCAATTTTTTTAATCGTTTTCGGCTTTGGATTTATTTTTACACATTTTTCGAGATTTGTCTGAAAATGCTGCAGTCCACGGAAAACTGTCTTGTGGTCTCACTGCTAGCACCAGTTTAAAAGTTGAAAGAAGTTAACTTTTGAGAGCTTATCATCGATGATATAGTCAAATCCACTTAGTCTGGTGGATTAGACAAGAATATCCACTTATCTAGTTAAATTAGTACGGCTTAAATCATGCTTAAATCATGTACTAGTGAAGTGACCACAGCAGCAGAAATTAGACAAGGTAATTTATAATTTTTGCAGGGCATATGGACTTTATTTTTAACCTGTATATTGTTGATAATTACAATAATTAACTATTGAACTGATCGTTGATGGTGAATGTGTAGATTCACTGGCTGTCAATCATCAACTCCATGGTTCTTGTCTTTCTACTCCTTGGATTTGTCATTATTATTCTGGTGAGCTGACTTCGTGAGCTTCAGGGCACAAAATTTTTAGCACTTAACATAGATTTTAACAGCCAAAGTTTCAGCCACTTAGGTTTAAGGAATCCTGTATACAGGGACGTCATATTTGGTGCCCTTCACAATGCATCATTTCTGCTACTTGCTCTGACAGCCTTTCCAGGGCTAACAACACTGATGACCTTAGACAATGTTGAAAATTAACAAGATGCATCTTTAGTCATTTCTACAAATCCAGGCTGTGGCACATATTTTAACAGTAAATTACAGCAAAATTACTGGAGATTGACCAGGACAACCTGTGTGTGAAATTTTTGGCATAATACATAGATGTTAAGTTTGTCTTAGTTTTGACCTTCCGAGTTCAGGGAGTTTTCCGTGTTGAGGCCTCACATTCAGGTACCCTTTAAAACTTACTGTTATTTTACTGCACATTGCAGTCTGATTCCCCAGGTGGGAGCACCAATGCTGTTGCATGTCTTATGAGCACTACCACCCAGTGTATTTATTATAATATAACCACTGTGTGCATTCAGACGCGTGTTCTGCGGAACGACTTTGCTCGTTACAACGTGGACGATGAAGATGACGTCACAGAGGAGGAGAACGGATGGAAGATTATTCACACCGACGTGTTTCGTTTTCCGCCACTCAAAACTCTCTTCTGTGCCATTCTTGGTCTGTGATAACTAGTGGCTTCTATCCCCCAAATCTGGAATTGAACCCCGTTTCAAGATTCCCCCTATCCTACTTTCAGGCTTAAGTCCCCCCCTTCGGGCTTTTTTCTTTCTAGGGGGAAGTTTTGTTAAGGGTGTACAGGGTGCGGCAAAAAAGTGGACCCCTAACGTTTTTGCCGTTTTCTCAGCAACCGTTTGGGATTTTAATATGAAATTTACGGCTTTGTTTAATGAAACCTACATCTAATTGCCAAGTAAAATGTGATTCTGTTGAAAAACGACGAATTATAGACTTTTTAACATGACCATCTACCAAATTTTTAGCATTAAAAATATTCAAGCTAAAAATGCTATTTAATTTTTAAAAACTGGTTACACATTACTGCCGATGATGTCACAGTGACGTTTCGATAAACAGTAATTTATATTGTTTATAAATTATCGCTAGATTATCGTTCCTTTAAAGCAGTCGCCGGCTGCCCACCAAATTCATCTTCCAGGAGGATGGCGCGTTGGAATACAGAGCGTGCAACACAGCGCAGTGGTGCAGCGCACAGAACAGGTAGCAGGTCAGCTGTGTAGATATTATCTGGGACAACCTGCTGTGTACAGGGATCGATTGACAAGGCTGTAAAAGATTTATCAAATAAGGCGACTGGAGGCTGGTGTTGTAACTTTTGGAACTGACGGTGAACACTTCGAACATTCGCAGTGACAATGGAATTCTGGCATTTGATCATTATTCAACTGTGTTGTTTCAACGATGTTATTAAATTGGTGTTGTAGCTGGAACATTTTTGAATGCTGAAAAATCGGTAGGCGGTCATGTTAAAAAGTCCGTAACTTCGTCTCTTTTTAACAGAATCACATTTTATTTGGCAGTTAGATGTGGAAGGTTTCGGTAAATAAATCACTACAATTTCAATTTAAAATTCCCAACGGTTGCTGAGAAAACAGCGAAAAACTTTAGGGGTCCACTTTTTTGTCGCACCTTGTAGATTACCAAGTAAAAAAGGGGACATCTTGTAGCGGTTTAGGTCCCAATCTTCTATGTTCAACAAGGCCAGCACACGCAGGTGTCAACCATGGGTACCCCTTTAAAAAGTGGTGATTTTTGTGCTGGTCGCTTATCTAGCATGAAGACACTTGCAGATAGGCACTGATGTGCTACTTATCATAACAAGCACTGGTAACACACTGGTAATGTGCTTTTTAGTGCTATTAACGTCAGTAACCTTGAATGACCTTCAACCCCAAAATAGGGGTTTTTAGTGAACTTTTTGCGATTTTCGACTGCAGAGTAGTGAACTGAGATGAAATGGATGGACACAGACCAAAATTAATCTGCGAACAGGAACTGCTGTGGGCTTTCGCGCGTCTCATGAGCATTAGTTTAGATTTCCTGTTTTACAGCAGACGTATTGCCGAAAGATCTTTAACAGTGGTGGCTTGGTATTGTAATGGTTATAGATTAGACTTACTATCATGAGGTTGTGGTTTTGACTACCAGTAACCAGTGGTTACTTCTTCTATGGCTCACTGGCTGTGGACAGTAACTGTAACCATCTCGAACCAGCACCGAGGTTATCTCATGCTTCTATTCCTCCAGACTAGGTCAATCAGACTAGGTCAGACTAGGTCTTGCTGGGGTTAAGGCGGGACATGTTCACCCATGTTGGGTGGCTGGTAACGCCATGATGCCATATGGTAGGCAATGCTCTGTAGCTATGATATGGTTTTTCTATGAAGAGCTGTACCATTTTAACATACTAGCATTTTGTCATCTTTAATGCTTAGTGTTATTTTGGTTGTGCAACATGCAGGTGTCGGAACACAGTTCTTGGCTATTGTATCGGGCATTCTGCTGATGGCTTTGCTGGGAATGTTTAACGTTCATCGCCACGGCTCCATCAATGCAGCTGCCATTCTGCTGTACGCCTTCACCTCATGTGAGTTACTTAGGGCCGGTTTCTGAATCTTTTAGTTAACTGATCAGTTAGTAAACCGTCTGTTAATTGTAACTTGCTAGTTAAGTTTGTGCGCGTTCCTGAACAAAGCCTTGACTGGCTGTTAGCTAACTGAATGGTAAACTATAGTTGCTTAGCAACGATGTGCACAGTGCTAATCATATCCGCCTAGCGCAGGCAGGCGTCATGAATATTAATGAGCGCAAGCGCACATCAGCCAGCCCACGAGCATTCAAGCATTTTGAAGACCTTGCTATACGGTAAAATCGTTCTATAGTATCACATTCATGATGATTGGCTAACTGGCCGATTTCGGCCAGTTAAATTTTTGGCCATTTTGACCGTTGGTTACTGCAACGGGAAATGCGAGTTATGCAAATCTGTCAGTTAACACTAACTTGACCGGCCAGTTAAGATCCAGAAATCGGCTTTTAGTCATTCATGATATGTACAGTGTGAGTAGGGAATAATATGACATATGATATATGATATGTCTTTTTTGTCGATACTTTTGGTATTTGAAAACTGCAATTTTAGGTCCTTGAAAGTCCTTGAAAATTTCTTGAATTTTGTCGTTTTAGTTTGCTACGAACCATGCACAAAGCAGGCATGTTTTTGGTCTGCTTATCATTGCGGCACTACAGCTGATGGACCTGTGTTTATGTCCTTTCAGTTGTTAGTTTTATATATTCACCTCCACCAAGGAGGTTATGTTTTTGGCAGACTTTGTTTGTTTGTTTGTCTGTCTGTCTGTCTGTCTGTCTGTGTGTCAGCAAGATAACACAAAAAGTTATGGACGGATCATTCTGAAATTTTCTGGGAATGTCGGGAATGGCAAAAGCTACCAGTGATTCAATTTTGGGGGTGATCCGGAAGGAATCCTGGATTCTGTATCACTTTGAAATTTTTGTTAACATTGCTTTCAGTGGGGCATAAGGGAAACCGCTGCCAAACCGAACATGGTGCTGCCACCTGGCGAACAACGTGGCCTTGGCAGAGGTCTGCGGGCTCTGACTGCTTTCTAGTCTGGTATGTTGTCTGACAGCAAACACATGTATGCAAAAACTTTGAATATATTGCTACAGTAGACGTCTATAAAGTTTGGCTATACTTTGACATTGTTAGCTGCAACATGCACGTGTGGTTGCAGGCATCTCGGGTTACGTGGCAGCGAATATGTACAAGAAGATGGGAGGTGAAAACTGGGTCTGGAACATTAACCTCACCTCAGCTCTCTTTGCCGGTTTGCACTTTTTTGTTCGAATTTTTTTTGTTTCGAGTTTATTTGTTCATTGTTTGAAGTTGTGTCAGTGAATCTGTACTAAATGTAAATGCAATGTGCGTTTATACACACCTTGTGTTTCAAAAGTAGGTCTGCCAACTTAGCCAGAATTTTGATGTACCTCTGTAGTTCTTTTACTGGCAAACCTGGAAAATTAGCAATGAAATAATCGTTACCCGCCATGTCTGAAATGTGTCACTACACTACCTTGTGAATTGGAAATGTTGGAGGACTGTCTGACAATTTTCTCATGCTTTATTTTTTGGCAGAAAAATAATATTAACCTAACATGTTAATAGGTTTAGATCATTGCCAGTTATATCACAGTTAATGTTACTATTGTAATGTTCATCTTTCATGGGTGTTGCATGCATCACACTATTATTTTCAGCTTTGAAGGGAAACATTGCCGAAAATTACTGTTTAGTTATTTGAGTGCAATTTCCAGAGACCAGATATTCCAGACATTAGCTCGCCACCAGAATCAGACCACTGCTAATTTTTATGCAGAATCATGATTTCACACATTCTTACACATTTCTCTATAGTGTCGTCTGTATGTCTGTCACATCTGTGCCGTCTTGCGCAAACCATTTTACTGCAGGTACACTCGTGGGTTCTCCCATGGAGGGGAGACTTGGGGGCAAATTGTGGGCAAACCTTTTGTCTTATGCTGCCACCAGCTGAATAAAAAACAGATTTCGTCTATTACCGGACTACTTTGGTCTTTGTTTGTTCGATCAGTCCCGCTCTGACTGAGTCACTGTTTGTTTTCTGCCTCTGTGTGTGCCAGGTCCATTTTTCATCGTGTGGAGTTTTGTGAACTCGGTTGCCTGGGCATACGGTTCAACACAGGCATTGCCATGGGGCACTGTGCTACTGCTGGGAACTCTGTGGGCCACACGTATGTGTAGTATTAGTAGCAGTAGTATAGTAGCACTACTACACAAAAGTGTATTAGTAGTAATAGTAGTAGTAGTAATTGTTGTTGTTGTTGTCATCGTTGTTGATGTAGTTGTGGTAGTAGTTAATGCCGGGAACCTTGTTCGCGATACATACAGTCAAACCCGTTTATTATCACATCTGTGGGACTGCCAAAACTGTGTGATATTAACCGTAGTTGACGTTAACAGGAGTTGCCATAGTAGTCCGACCAGAATTTATATTAAGACAACAGCTGAGAGATCGCTGTCAAGAATCAACATGTATTGACTCGGTTATTCCACATTTTGATGCGACATCTTTTTGCTTAGTGCTGGCATCCACTTCTTGTGTAATTTTCACCTCTACAGTTAAGTCAAGATCGACACGTTTACGTTTAGCTGTCTCAGTGACTGCCAAGTGGAAGTGAGCCGGGCCGGGCTGCAATCTAGCTGCGGCTGGGAAGTCTCTCCATCATCGGTCTGGCTTGTTTGCTTCTGCTGTGGTTGCAGCACTTGGCTGAGCAATAGACCACCCGCCATACATGTAGACCACCAACCCGCATTCATTCACACGCAGGGCTGCGGCCTGCTGGGCGTGGCGTGTCTGCTATTTATGATTACAAAATGCTCGCCGACTGGTTTACTTTGTGATACTAAACGGGGCAATTAGGGCCATCGGGCTTAGAAACGTATTGACATTGAGCGATATGTGATAATAGGTGGAGTGACAATATTCGGAGTCAGTGCCCTTTGATTACTACAATAAGCGGATTGTGATATTAAACAATGTGATATTAAGTCAGTTTGACTATCTTTGTTGCCGTGCGCTTAGTATAACTTTAACATTATTGACTTCAGAACTTAAATTATTGGAGGTTAAAGCAAGCGTATCACTCTTTACAGGAATCAGTCACAGAGCTACAGAACATCACCTGCCATATGGGATCACAAATATGGGATTACTTGCCACGCAACACAAGCTAGTATTTGATTCACCTACCCCAAAGCAATGGTTATTGAAAAGTCTTGATACGAATTGCTTGGTGATCTTGTATTTGGGGACGACATGATTATAAATGTTCCTTGTCATTCGTTATCATCATCATATATTCGTTTAATGAAAGTTGACACATGCAACTTCTGACAAGGCAAACATTTAACACGTCTAAAAATATGCAGACATTTGCCCAAAAAACGTTTAATGGTGTGTGCGAAAGTTGAAAACGACTAACAAAAAGTACTGTTAAAATAAAACATTCGTTTACAACAGATAAAAACAATAAAATGGGCAGCTTAAACGTGCAAATAAAGGGATTGGTGATGTGTTTATGAATGTTTTCTGTATGTAGTGATGTGTTTGTGAACGGCGTTTCTGTAGTTGGCTATCCGTTGACCGTGATCGGTGGAATTCTTGGCAAGAACTGGGCCAATGGCTTTGACGCTCCGTGTCGCACAAAGAATATTGCACGTGAAATTCCCATTATTCCGTGGTATCGCTCTCCACTGGCACATTGTGTTGTGGGTGGATTCCTGCCATTTAGGTTGGTTAACTCTAACTTCCAAGTGTTTTTGCTCATTATGCTTACTTTCAATCAATCAATCAATCATTTTATTCATCTGAAAAACATATTACATATAAGAAACTGCAATCAATATAAAATAACTAAGGACTTTTATTTAGTAAGCTGCTGCTCATAGAATAATTGTCCGTGCAGAATTATTGTTTCATAATACATACGACAGACTGGGCTTTGTTTCATAAGCATCTTTTGGAAGGGCCATCAAAAATGTTGATTAATGACAATTCCTTGCATTGATAATTTTCATTTCGGTGTGTTTTAGTGTTAGTGTGAATCATTGCCAAATTATTGCCAATATTGCCAAATCTTACTATAATGCGTAGAAAGTCTGTTTGTTTGTCTGTCTGTCTATCTGTCAGCCCCCTCTAGCGCCTTCCCTGTTGCACATTCGCGGACCCCGACTGCAGTGTTTGAGTCCTTGGGTCTTGGGTACGTGCCCCCCACCTTGTCCCCCACCTGCCCAGCCAGGGCCAGCCTGAGAGAGCGGGAGTTGAGTTGTCGGGTCTTCTTTCCCCACTGATTCTGCCAAGCCCGTCAGCTTAGCACATCGTGGTGTGCTTCATGGCAGAAAACTTCCACCCATAGGGCGGGATGCTTCTTGTGTGTTTAAAGGACCAGTTATAGAGGTAAATGTAAAGTCAGCTGCTTCCTATAGTGCTTCTTACATGGTTCGGACTCGTGATCAGAAGCGCTTTACAATCTCAGAATTGGCAGCTGATTGGCATGAGCTAGTGTTGCCACAGTGCTTGCTGAAGGTGGTCCATCTATCGCCCATCTCAGCAAACAATTGGACCCATGGTGCAGGCAGCAGACACGCCACTGCTCCAATCAGCAATGGCCTTTCTGATCTGGAGAAAATGCTGTTTTTATTATTCTGCCACCAACGTATTTGAAGCTACAGTCATATAGCACTTCACAAATATGTTTTATTAGTTTATTTTTATATTTTTTTATTATTCGTCTGTATCTATTGTCGCTGCTGATGTCTGCTGCGGCTGTTGTACAGTGCAATATCGGTGGAGCTGTACTATATTTTTGCGACGCTGTGGGGTCGGGAGCAGTACACGCTCTATGGTATCCTGTTCGTCGTCTATGCTATCTTGCTTAGCGTGACCGCATGCATCTCAGTTGCACTGACCTACTTCCAGCTGTCCGTTGAGGACTACCGATGGTGGTGGAGATCTATCTTCAGTGCTGGGTATATTATTTATTTATTATAAAATGATATAACGGGGTTTCGATGCATCGTTGAAAGTGTTGGAATTTTTTAGAATCCAAATTCAAGGCCTCAAAGTCCTTGAAAACACGACTGGTACTCGAAAGTTTATGAATTTGAGTTTCTAGGTCTTTGAAAGTTCTGGAATTTATTCGGGGAAAAATTGGGATAAAAGTGTGTAAAAAACACAGCTGATGATGTTTTCAGTCTGTCTACACAACTGGATTTTACAAACAAATGCTAGTTGGGTCTTGCACTCTGTGTGCATTTTTGCATCTTACTTACTGTTAGCTGAATGACTAGTGGAGCTCTTAAGGCATGCATTTTCTCGAGCAGTTATCTTTGATTCTAATTGAAATTAATGACCCCGAATTGATAAGTATTACGTGACACTGTCACACTGTGTTGGGTCCGTGCATCTTACCTCTCAGTCTGTCCATCACACGTGGGTTAACTTGAAAATGAAAGTGTGTAACAACATCAGCATTGGTGGGAGTGTTCCCCAGGGCGGGATGAACACAGTGTGCTGCTATTTTTAGCTCAGGTGGTTGGTGGCATTTAACAGCAGTTATGCATTGTGTTCGATCAATGAAGTTAGTCTGTGCCAAGCCCGGTTAGCAGTGGCTTCTATCCCCCCAAATCTGGAATCAAAATTGGGTGCAACTTCCCCCCCCAGTTTTTGGTTCAAGTTCCCCCCAATTTCTGACTCAAAAGTTTTCCCCTCCATTTTGGGTTTCTTTCCTCTCTAGGGAGAGTTTTGTTAAGGGTGTAGTTTACCCAGTGAAAAATAGGGGGAAAATTTTGATCTGCAACCTTATCAAAACTCCCCGCTTCCCCTATTTTTCAGTGGGTGCAAGCTGCACCCACCAGGTATTGGAATAGAAGCCACTGCCAGTTAGTACCTGGATTGGTGACAGCACGGTTAACTGTTACTATGACAATTCACTATTACTACCACTAGGTCTAGGCAAACATAGTTTATTAGGCCTCCTGGTGCCCATACATAGTAACGGAAGACCTTGTGTTTAGTGCTGTTTTTTTTCAACGCGAGATCTCCGAGCTCCGTCAGTCGATTGTCGTGATATTTTGCCACTTGGTCGGAAGTATGTTTATTAATATAATGCTCCTGGTCCAAAAATTAGGGGGCCGTCCCCCAAAAACATTTTGGGGCGAAAAACATGCAGAATTCTAATTTCTAGTTTGTTTTCTAGTTTAGTTCATGCTACTGTGTGCAACAGGTCGACGGGGATGTTTGTGTTTCTCTACGCTTTGTTCTACTACTTCAAACGGTCCAACATGTCCGGGGCACTACAGTCCATCGAGTTCTTTGGCTACACGTTCCTCGCCTGCTACGTTTTCTTTCTCATGCTCGGCGCCGTATCGTTCGCAGCCTCACTCAAGTTTATCCGCTACATTTACGTCAACATCAAGATGGACTAGACCAACTTGTTCCCACTCAACCATTTGACCGTCGTGCTGTGCTGCATAATAGTAACCATCTTCAGAGACAGGGCTCATTGCCGTCGTGGGAGGGGGTAGGGACACTTGTCCTCTGCCCCGGATTTTAGCCTAACTGAAGTTTTTTCTCATCCCAAAATTTGGGTCTGGAAATTGCAATTTGGGGGCATTTTTGGGACAAAATTGAAATTTTGAGTTTACATTATATGTTCTATAGGAAATTTGCAGCTTTTTGATGGAAAACTGCAATTTTTGCCTTTTTCGAACTTTTTTAACCTTCAGCACTGCAGCAGGGGCTTATTTGGAGACGTTACGGAGGCTGATGTACATGTTTCAAGATGTTTGCAGGTTTAGCCCTTCCCTTTCTCTAAATGTGTCCCAGGTTCAAACATTATTGGCATTTCTGGCCCATGCTATGTTAAGGACTTTCGTTTTTCGACAGAGTCTGGACAAAATTTCTTGATACGCACAGCATCGGATGAAGCAAGAGCAGCATAAACACACCCATGTTTGGATACAGTGTTGAACCTGTACACCTGTGGACTGAACCAACCCACCCTGCTAACTGTAGTCCAAAACATAAAAGTCAAGCTGGGCTGAATAAGTAATGACGGTCCAGTAACGGCATGGGAATTAATTTTTTACCCAGTGGCTTTTTGCGGCTAGCACAAAGGATAAAATTAAGAAAATGGTCACAGGCTTCTCATTGTTATTTGCGGAATGTTGTTCTTTGTCTTTCCAGGTTTTTTTCGGAATAAACGGTGAAACCAAAGAAATATGGGAAATTTCGACCGTGTTGCGTAACAGGGTTGAAACTGTATGGTAATAAATTCATCAGTTACGAGCAAAAAATGTTTCTACTTTTCTCCTGACGAAGACTTTCGATGGAGGTCGAAACGTTGGGGTCCGAACAATTCTTTGGTCGTAATTGATGAATTTATTACTGTAAAGTATTTCCGACCTAATGAATCTATTCGCATGGTTGAAACTGGTCGGAATTTGCATCTGAGGTAGAAATGAATACTATCGTAGCTGCGTGTGATAAACAGACACAGAGTTTCACACTCAACACACTTGAGTGATAACTGGACTCTTCACTAGCTCAGTGTACTGAAGCTCATGGCAGACAAGACATTTTTGAACTGTTAACCGTTTTCTGTCTCGTCTGTCAACAGCCTGAGAATATGACCGGAGATTAACAGGGTGACATAATGCCCAGTTGAAGTGTGTTGCTGGTAACACTCACAGTCTAACTATGTATTACCACGACATATTGTGTACAGTGTAATGCGAATGTGTTCTAACTTTGTTATTTATGCATAAGTTGGCTTGACAGCAGTGGACTTTTTTGCCTCTAAGGCAGATTGATTCACATCCAGGTTAAAGATAACCTATAGGTTAAAGTCGGTAATTCCAAAACTTAATCTTTGTCGCATTGATTCATGACACATCAGTAGGTTAACTCACTCGGTTATCTCAGACACACTCGCGCAGTTAACATCCCAGTTTTGGGAGGTTAACTTGCAATTAGTGCAAGATCGAAGCTGATTCGTATAAATATCTGCAAACCTTTCACAGTCGTAAATCAATGAACCAGAGGACTATGAACCATTACATTTTGCGTACTGAATTCTATCATTATAGTCAGCGCAATTATCACAATATGATTGCACTTTTTCTATGTGCGCAATTCTCAATGTTGCTGTGAATGAAAATGTCGTCTGCGCCAGTGACCTTGACCTTGCGGCGTGCCTCACGCGCAGCAGTCGACTTTTACATAGGGGTGATATGCAGTAAAGCTGACAATATTAAAACTTCTTGTAATAATCATAAATGCGTTTATGTATTGAAATTGTAATTTTCACAGTTGCTGCGATGATTTGTATTGCATTTATTGCATCCTGTTGGAATACGCTGTACATTAATTGCCATTTATATATCTTCTACTACCCATAGACATCCCATTTTGTTCATAAGCTTATAGTGGGCCGTAAAATATGAACAGCCACATGATTACTACTGTTAGTTAACACGCTCGATTCGTGGCATGGTTATATGGACAAGGTTTAACTCGCGGATTAGCAAACTCTAGTTGGTTTTTTCGTGAGTAAACGTGACAAAGGTTGACCTCTGGACATAACCTCCTGACCAAGATAACCTAGGTTAGGTAACCTAGAAGTTAACTTGGATATGAATCAATCAGCCCTAACAGATTTTTGTATTATTTGCCTTCGGTTAACTGCTAGATTCCATAGTAGGAAATGCTTCAGTATGAATGCTTTATGTTAAGGTGTGTTCACAGCAACTGAATTGAACTGAAATATGATGTAGATGCATGTCGTGTATGACGTGTATGTATCTTTCAGTTCACTCGTTCCATTGCTATTAATCACTAATAGGAATTCAATGACCTCGGATGACCTTGAACGCTAAAATAGGGGTTTTATGGATTTTTGGTGATTTCAGGCTGCGATACACATTTCAAGAGCAAATTGCACCGAAAGCAATTGAGATAGACATTTAAAAGCTGCATATGAAATTTTTAGCATTGAACGTAGATTTCGACGGTCCAAGTCTCGAGTTTCTAGGTTCAAGGAAACCTGTGCACACGGGCATCAAAGAGCGGTACCCCCATAAAAGTCATTATTTTACCGTTGTTGACCAGTCTTTCGTGAAAACAATTGCTGATAGGCATTGGCATGCTACCTATCACGACAAGCACTAGCTTTTCAGTCATACCATCATCGATGACTTTGACAGACCCTAAACTCTAAACTAAAATGACATGACACGTATGCAGCAGATCTAGAATGTTCAGATCTAGACCATATCCGCAGAGTTTTAATTCAGTCAAATCCCGGTACAAGCCACATCTGCAAAAAGTACCGGATATCCGGCCAGATCTGGATCCAGTGAACGTTGTTGTGAACGTTTCTGACGGCAAGGGTAATTGATGTGGCATTTTTCAGCTTAAAAGGGCGCAGGTCATTGGAAAGCCTCCAGAAAATGACGCATATCTCGTGTAGATGTTTAGCTACGGCCGCCGGATTGTGCGCTAACTGGCCGATTGGCTCATTGGCAGTGTAGTGGACGTGCACGACCCACGGCAACCAGACGGGCGGCCGCATACATGTCATCACAAGACGTGCAGACTTCTTTGACTTTGCTTGTTAGCTAATAGTTATGTATTGTAGGCCTATTGTATAGTGTTTTAACAGACACACGTGCAGTTTTGGTGCGCCGTTTCGTTCACTCGCCTCACGATGTACAGTATATATGGGTATCACTGGAATCATTCGTTAATGTGTATATTTTGTTGTTGCGATATGTAAAGTGAATGTGATGGACATGCGTTTGCGTTTGGTTTATATGTACATTGTTATCTTTAGTGTAAATAAACGAACACGGATGTAGGCCTGGGCCTAACTGTTGGACATTTCACTTGGATCACATGTAGGCCTAACTCCTATGTGCTTCGCCCAGCTGCACGCGCTTATCAGTGACTTTAAAAATAAAAATAATAACTAGATTAATTTCAGACAGTATAATGTTTGTGTGGATATAATATTATGTATAATACAATTTTTATGGTTAGGTACATCAGCATCACCAAACCCGACTATAGGGGGCCCCATTCGGGAAAAATGTGGGACCCTCGCCAGACATTGGAATACAAAAATACAAGCCTTGCATCTCACAATACATTTTTGTTCAGGAAATAAAATTAGTAAGTAAGTGACATCATAAATTCAGATTCCACATTATGGCAAACCTCGTACGGGCCATCGAATGTGCTCTACCAATTAAACTTTTGTATGTAGCAACACGCCACGAAAATGCCCCATGATGGGTGCAGACTTTTTTATTTACTTAAACTATTTTTTCTAACTAAAAATAGTATTTAAGCTATTTTTCTAACTACCTTGGAAAAAGTTTAACTAAACTTTTTTAATAGTTGAACTTTTAACAACCTTTTTTGACAAGATGGACTTCATGGACTTTACTCGTTGTTCTGTGCAGCTAAGGTAAAAAAGGTAAAGGTAGTCAATAACGAGCGTAGGGGCGGAGCTGATCCCAGTCACTAGACAGTCAGGTTTTCTGTTTATTTCAACACATACTTCAAGTGATCTGCTTTCCCTAGGTAGTGTAGAAGCATACATTGGGTGAGGTGGGAAACCAAACGATTTTTTAATGGCAAGTTTTGTCAGGAATATTCCTACGAAAAATTATCACAATCTGATAATTGGTTTTCAAGTTATAGTCAAAAATGTCGGGAATGTTTTTTGAGACAGTGTACAGGGTGGCCCAAAAAAACGGGGCCACTCTGTTATATAGCTTCTAACTTCAGAAATACTGCTTAGATCT
>Ga0209367_1004064_pt1 | contig 20083 bp, 11 predicted proteins | sample WorMetLIZISLAND2_FD_187412 | JGI IMG/M metagenome (GOLD analysis project Ga0209367, IMG submission 187412) | Marine gutless worms symbiont microbial communities from Max Planck institute for Marine Microbiology, Germany - Olavius geniculatus... ...
GGGGGGCACCGCTCCCTTAAAATTTGGGAGTGCAAAAAACGCGCAAAATTTAGTACGTTTAACAACAACTTTCGACTTTGAGTGCAAATATCTCTGAACTGCACAGGGATATCGACAAGCTTTAAACGCCGTTATCAAATACCGTTAATTCTGCATTGAATAAAAAAATTGTGTGAACTTCACTACACTAACATCAGAGATTACGCGGCTAATGTTTACCCACCAAAATCAAATTTTTCGGAAGGCCATATTTCGGCCCATAGGGGGTGCAGCGCTTCCAAATTTTTACACGCGCTAGAGAATCACCAAGTCTTACTAGCGCACCCCCCAACGGGGCGGGGGCCCCCCTTACAACTTTTTTCAAAGGGGTGTCAAAAATTGGCTTAAAATGCAATACAGGAGCGCTTATAACTTTGGAGTTAGGGGGTGTAGCCCGACGAAACTGGCACTTGATGCGACTCTAGGTTGGGGTGTTAATGCAAGTACGAAATTTGGGGGCACTGCCACCCTTAAAATTTGGGAGAACAAAAAACGTCCAAAATTTAGTATGTTTTACGACAACTTTCGAGTTTGACCGCGAATATTTCTGAAACCGATGAAGATAGCGACAAAATCTAAAGGGCGTTGACGAGAAGGATCCTTTATGCGTTGAACCAAAAAATTTTGTAAAATTCCGTCCACCCCGAACAAAGTTATAGGCGCTCATGTTGACCTACCCTAAGTCGACAATGCGCGTTCAGCGTATGCCAATGCATTTGAGTACGGGCCACGTGACTTTGATGCCGGGGAAATTTTACCCCCATCCCTAATTTCCCCCCAGTCGGACTTAGGGCGCCAGGCGGACTCACGTTGGGCTTTGCCCCAAATTTCTAGTTTTTTTATTTTTTTGTCAACGCGAGATCTCCGAGATGCGTGAGTTGACCGGTGTGAAATTTTGCACGATGGTCAGTGCTAGGCCCAATTTTATAATGCCGGTCCAAAATTTCGGGGGGCACACCCCAAAAAAATGTTAGGGGTCAAAAATATGCAAAATTTGGCCCGATTTCGGACGACTTCGAAGTTCGGTGGCGAATATCTCCGAAATGGATGAAGATTTTCAAAATCGGATAGTCATTCCATCTACCGCGATTCCTCCTGCGTTAGGTGAAACAAGTCCGGTGAAGTTTGGTCCAGTGACCTTGGAGATCTCGATGTTGAATCGTACCCCCCTAAAGCGCATTTTTCGGAAGACCATATTTCGGCCCCTAGGGGGTGCTGCGCCCCCAAATTTTTACACGCGCTAGAGAATCTCCAAGTCTTACTAGCGCACCCCCCACTGGGAACGGGGGGCCCCCCTTACAATTTTTTTCAAAGACGGGTCAAAAATTGTCTTAAAATGCAATAAAGGAGCGCTTATAACTTGGGAGTTAGGGGGTTTAGCCCGACGAAACTTTGGCACTTGACGCGGCTCTAGGTGGGGGTGTTAACGCAAGTACAACTTTTGGGGGCACCGCCCCCCTTAAAATTTGGAGGGCAAAAAACGTGCAAAAATCGGTGTGATTTACAACAACTTTCGAGTTTGAGCGCAAATATCTCTGGAACCGATGAAAATAGCGACAAAGTCTAAACGGCGTTGACGAGAACAATCCTTTCGGCGTTGAACAAAAAAATTTTGTGAAATTCCGTCCACTACGAACAAAGTTATAGGCGCTCATGTTAACCTACCATAAGTCGACAATGCGCGTTTGGCGTATGCCAGTGCATTTGAGTTCGGGCCACGTGACTTTGATGCTGGGGAAATTTTACCCCCCTAATTTCCCCAAATCGGACTGAGGGCGCCGGGCGGACTCACGTTGGGCTTTGCCCCAAATTTCTAGTTGCATTTGCTATGGTGAGTCTGTCTTTGCATAAGGTCCTGCCCAGGCAGTAGAGAATACGTATCTTTTGTAATGGTTTGTTGCTGTGAAATTTGTTAGCTTTGCTAGATTAAAATAGCTCTTTTAGCTTATTGCTTGTTTATAGAATGTGTGTGTGTGTGTGTGTGTGTGTGTGTGAAATGTCTGTCGTGAAACTTTGTGTTGAATATTTAACATGTTTCATTTTGTTTTATCAGCTGTTTCGAAATTTAAAATTAAAAAAAGTTTATTGGTTAATTTTATTGCGGCTTCTTATTGTGAAATTCATTATATGCTGCCCCGTAGTGAAAGCTGGCAACAATGACAGGTGGTAGGGATGTGCACGAGACTTTTTAAGCTAAGACCGAATTGAGAAGAATGAGCTCTGAGATGAGCTGTTGTTGTTGTTGTAGTAGCTCACCCTCCAGACCCGTGGGCCTCGGCTGGTCCACAGTCGAAAACCCAGTGGCGGGATAGAGGGGAGAGTGTCTACGGACTTTGCAACCACATCGTTTGGATGCAGCTGTCGGACCCACCTCTTGAAGGCTCTGTCTTGAGATCCCATCTGTTAATACATCTTGATGAGACTTTAGTGCGTTCCAAGACCCGAGGCCACATCTGTGCTTATTAGTGATGTTTTTGTGATTGCGTGTCTTGTTAGCTCCATCTCGTGATCTGGAGATGTTGAGACGTTATCGATCACGGTCATCTGATAATCGCCCTCGTTCAACTCCACCGACCCGCGACGGCCTTATTGGTTTGTGTGTTGGCACAGTCACTATCCATTTTAGGAACATTGTCATAACTCACAAGTAGGTCGATGTCTTGAAATCTGGTCACCCTGTGATATTCTTTTTGTACCAGAAAACAAAGTTCTTCGGTTTTTTGTTTTTAATACTATTTATTTACTGCACCATGATTTTTTACGCGCAAAAGCAGCTACTGCTTTCATTGCATCTTAGCCATCGCAATTCTGTCTGTCTGTCTGTCCGTCCGTCCCTCACATGGGTGGATCAGTCAAAAACGGTGCAAGCTAGGATTACTAAATGTTCACTGTCGGCTATGCGATCCAGATAGAGAATTTGGTATTTGTGTATTAACTTAGCATGAACACTTCAATTTTTAGCTAAACTACTGAACCGGAACTGCTGTAGGCTTTCGTGCATCACGTGAGCATTAGCTCATATTTCTTGTTCAGTACATCCAGGACACCCATAACCTGTATTGCCAAAGCATAAGTTGAACCGTAAAACTACTGAAAGACAGTTGTCAGTAGTGTTTAAGACACTCTTCACAGATGTTTTGATAGGTTGATTATTATGCACACTTAATGCATAGGATCTGGAACGATGGTTTGTTATATGTTGTGGTGTTTCATCATTGTAATTAATGCATGGTGTGGTATATGTGTCTGACAGCACCAAGGCCGGGCTATGGACTGAAGTGTATCACCCCCGATATTCTCACTGGGCATAGCTACATGGCAAGTTGCTATTTGTTTCTTTGCCACTGAGTGTGGGTTGTTTATCATACACCACAGCGTACGTTTAAAAAACGCTTTGGAAAATTAAAAATATGTTTTAAAAACGTTCGGAAAAGTTGAATAAAAAGCGTTGGCCATAATTTGTTCAAAATTTGTGCAGATATTACTTAATTCTGTTTTAACTTGAAAAGTGAATATTTGCTTGATTGAAACAGATAAAGTGCAAGACTGCAGGCAGGCTCACTATACTATGCCTAATAGTTGGTTTCATCAGCAAGAAATATAATCATTTTTACACTGTAGTGTTCGGTTTTTGAATCGAGGGGTAAGCCAGGGGTAACTCTCGATCAAGGGTTACCCCTGATTTAAACAAAAATTGCGTTTTTGCAACTGCTAACCTTGGTTTAAACCAGGGGTAACTTGCCGAAAGTTAACCCCGCATCATCTGAGGTTTTCCCCAAGGGTAAACCAGGGACAAAACTCGAGACAAGCAAAATGGATCACTTTGACTACTTTGATGACAATTTGTTAATCTATTCTGTTGTCTAGTAATATTAATAGCAAATTTCAAGTTGCAACAGGTGTTGTGATTATGTTGATAATGAAACAAATATTTTTGTGCAACATTATTATTGTAAAATGACGTTAACAATATGCTTTTATGCTTATTTCGTTTAACATCGTTTTTGTTCAACTTCATAATTGAGATTGCTATATTGTCTGCAAAAAACATTTTATGGTGAGCCATGTGTTGCTTGCAATATTTAAAATAGCATTTTGTATTGTAGCCATTCGCTAGGTGGTAGCGCTAGAAACGACCAAACAATAAATCTGCGATAAATCAACTTGGCATTTTACCAAGTCACGTGGATGTTATCGACCAATCAGATGCCAGTTTACAAAGATTGCTGAGTTACCCCGGGTTTAAGCCTGGAGTTACTAACCCCGGATTACCTCTCATTGCAAAAACGCAAAAAGTTACACCAAGATTTAACCCCGAGGTAACCCTTTGATCTCTGGTTAGATAAGCCGAGGTTTACCCCTCGTTTCAAAAACCGGGCATAGGTGTCTGTAGCTGGGTTCAGAATGACCACCATAGCTTTGGTGCACTGTATCATTTTTATAATTTGGAAATTAAATGAAATGTTTGCATTTGGGTACTATTGAATAATTGTCATTTTTGCCCTGTTATAGTGTGTATGTAATCTTAGGGCGCATTGCACCAGCCATACTTAAATTAAGTACATGCTTAACCACCGTACTTGGCAGAAAATGTATTCCACCAACACCATTAAAGCAGGCCAGCCTGCTTAAACGTCACTGAAAAATAAGTGGCTAAAATTGCCCACTTAAATTTAAGCAGTTGGCAAAAATGAGACAGACGGCATCTTTATGTAGCAAACCGTGATGAAGTTATCGTCGTAAATTGACGATTTTAGGTAACAGTTGTTATATGCCATAAACAGAACCGAAGAAAACTGGAAATAGGCCTACACGTGGATAATGCTTTTTGTCGCTGAGTATTTACAGCTGAGATCATTTTAAGTAAAAGCTGATCATTTTTCTAAACAGCTGTGCAGCGAGTGCACGGACATGTACGAGTTCAGCATAGTCTACAAAGTTTATTTTCTCAGGTTATATTCGTTGTCAGCCAAATATGTAGCAGTCCATATTTGTGTTGATTCTCATATAATTGGCCTATATATTACACTTCGCTCAAAATTACACTGTTCTGAAATTATTTCAGTTTATATACAGTTGACTCTGCTTATATGCACAGCCTTGGGATGCAAGCTGACTTGCGTGGTTAACTTTTAGAACCATTGCAGTCATTTACAACATGCAGTTACAATAGGCGGTCATCCACTCCACAGGAAACAGTCGCCTCACTCATCTCCTTCGCGGACATCAGGCGCAGCATGTAGCAGCTGATAATGGTCACTCCAGTAGTGTCAGTTCACATACCGCCCGCCTGCCCTCTTAATCACTCTCATAGACAGCAGGTGGCCTAGCACTATTGACCAGCAGACTGCTGTTTGAAGTTCATTATGATGCTGCATGCTGCTGAGGTGGGGAGATGCACTGTAGTGCACATGATGCGTGGTGCTTGCTAGCTTTGACTACCCGCATAATTCTAGGGTTTAGACACCGGCATCCCAGTGAGCGTTAAGTGGCTGACTACAGGTGGTCTTACGTGCACTGTGTCAGCCAAGTTGCTTATAACCAAAGTAAGTCATGGCACTAGGACCAAAAGAGTGCGTGCTTATAGTCGAATCGTGCATATATTGCTGGTGCTTATAAGCGAAGTTGACAGCCATTGACACAGCATAAACTCAGACTGGACTAGACGCACGTCGTGCAAATAGGCGGAGTGTGCTTATCGTCGACGTGCATATAAGGGGAGCCGACTGTATTTCATTTCGAGTGATGGCCATTGTTGTCAATGAAGAGTCAAGGAAATGCTGTCGTCACGTGATCGAAATTAGCCAATGGCAACCGTTGTTACAGTTAAGTCTGTCACTTAGCTAAGTGATGTGCAGATTGTGTTGATGCAACGGAATCGATTTTAGTAGCTGGTTAAGTACCACTTTAATTTAAGTGGTACTTAGCTAAGTACGTACTTAACTAAGTACGTACTTAAAATTGGTTGGTGCAACCGACCCTTATTTTTTGTTGTATTCTGTCCATGAGGGCAGGTGTTCATTTTGATTGACTTCATCTTGCTCTTTCTATGCCAGTTCCTTGAGTTTTGGGTAATTAATCTACTCATTGCCTGTCTCCAGTGACCAACTGAGTAACATTTTTTTTGGTTTTCTTATACCCTGGCAATCGTTCTTCTAATACTGTTCTCACTAAAGAATCATGTCTTTCAGGATGGCGTAGATGGGGAGCCATTAGCTCGCAGGCCACAGAGCAGCGCTGCTTATGTTCATCTACGCAGCAGTTCACCCGGTGAGTTACTCACTCTGTCATGCTTGGAGTTGCTCTTTTCTATTTATTTATTTCATCTTTATTAGTTTAGTAATGAATTTATATAATGTATTCTCGTTAAAAAAGCTTCTAATGCTCTGGACACACTAGTACTGCAAGAACAAAAATGTCTGCAGCGACTGTCTATAGAAGTCCGTGGAACACTGGATCTTGAAGGTCTTTTGGCAGCTGGTGAGTAGGAAATCCTGATCGTAGGGCCAGCAACAGAAACAACTGATAATTTATTACATATTCCGCCATTCACCCTGATGCATCTTTTGAGTTGTGAGTACTATGACAGTCTAGTGCCATGTGTTGGGTCACACGGGTAAACAAAATCTCGTTTACTGTTTTTCTGCTTCAACGTCAGAGCCTGCTTTACAGACTTGGAAGTGTTAGTAGAATGTAATTGCAGGCTCTGCTACACGTTATGCTGTTGTCCGTTACACACATTGGACAAACATTATTGTTCCAATCAGTGATTAGTTGCGTTAGAGCAGTGATTTTCAACTGGGGTTCCACGGAACCCAAGGTTTCCGCGAGCATCTGCCAAGGGTTCCGCAGCTGGTCAGTAAAGAAGACAAAAAACTAGAAATATGGTGCAAAGCCCAACGTGAGACCGCCCGGCACCGTAAGTCCGATTGGGGGACAGTTAGGGGGTTGAAATTTTGTTCGCGCAAATTCACATGAATCAAACGCAACTGCATTATGATATACATGTATAGCAAGCGCTATGTTAAACTTTGGTGGTTCCAAATGAGACAAGAGAACTTTGTTGTTTGCGAACCAAAGTTCACAAATTTTTCTGTATTCAACATGGAATTGATTGTGGTTGTAAACGCCATTTTCCGTTCATCGATATCTCTATCCTTTCTCGAGATATATGCGATCAAATTCTAAAGTTGTCCGAAAACGTGCTAACTGTCAATGTTGGGTAGGTCGAAATGAGCAAACACAACTTTTTGGTTAATGGACCAAAGTTCACCATTTTTTTCTCTTTAACGCAGAAGAAACAGTAGTTGATAACGCCGTTGACCGCTTGTCGATATGTCAATACCTTCCAGAGATATTTGCAGTCAAAGTTGGAAGTTGTCCCAAATCGTGCAGAATTTTGGACGTTTTTTGCCTTCCAAATTTTAAGGGGGCGGTGCCCCCATCCAGCGGCACATCACGTCATAAAGTTTCATTGGGCTAATCCCCTTAGCGCCAAAGTTCTAGTGGCTCATACGCAAAATTTAAGCCAATTTTTGACCCCCCATTGAAAAAAAATTGTCGGGGGAACCCCCATCCCCTTTGGTGTATGGGCTAGCAAGACTTGGCCATTCTGTGCCACGTGTAAAATTTTGGGGTGCAGTATAGTATTCTGAAAAATTCGATTTTCGGGGTAGAATTGCACCTCTGAATCCCTGTAATTAATGAACCAAAGTTCACGCAACTGAAACGCTCTGGATCAAGTAGTTTTCCGATTTTTGATATCTTTATCCGTTTCGGAGATATTCGTGCTCAAAGTGGGAAGGAGTTCAAAATCAAGCCAAAATTATCGTGTTTTTTGCCCCCCCCCCAATTTTTTTTGGGGGGCAGGCTCCCAAATTTTTGGATTGGCGTTATAAAGTAGAACATGCTTCCGAGCATGACGCAAAATTTTGCCGCGATCGGCTGAGGGACCTCGGAGATTATGCATTGAAAAAAAGAAATGTAGTAAAACATAAGGCCTTCCAGGAACTACCGTTCTGGGCGGAGATACAAAAAGCCTCATGCAGCAAACCCTTTTAGCTGCCCGAGGGTGTCATGTAAAATGTAAAAGATCCGATGATAATTTTTTAGGTTGGTGACTGCAGGGAACTGTGTTTTTGGTTGAATACAATAACGTACTGCTGTCGACTGGTGAAATAAAATTGCTAATTAATATTATGTATTATGGTCAAATTTAACATTTGTTGCCAGTTGTTTTATCGTCAGCTTTTGGAGGTTTTGCCCCCAGACCCACAGAAATTTTCTTTTTTTACTCCACTGGAAACATCGGTTCCAAGACACTCTGAAACCTCTACTTTGCTTACGCTACTGGACTCACGAATCATTGCATGGGGTTCCGTGAGTGATCTTGACACTTACCTAGGGTTCCGCTGCAGCAAAAAAGGTTGAAAAACACTGCATTAGAGGGTCATTCATATTTGATAAGCCACAGAAGTAGCTAGTATGCAGATGTAGTGTTACTGTGTTAGCTTAGCTGAAGTTCTAACTTGTATGTAATTCGTAATTGTTTGTGCGATAAAAAGAGAATTATGATAACCAAAACTAGTCTGAATAAGTAGTTTTACGTGCAACAGCAACTTCTGCTGAAGCGTCTTAGCCATTGCAATTCTGTCTGTCCATCCATCTGTCTGTCACACAGGTGGATCAGTCAAAAACGATGCAAGCTAGGGTTACCAAATCTTCACCATCGGCTGCATGGAAGATTCTAGTTTCAGGATCAGTAAAGCTTTTCCATCAATTCAAAAGGGGTCACCACAAACGAGGTCGCTAAATGAGAGGAGGTGGAAAAATTTGTGATTCTCAGCCAACACGGCATTAGCAGCGAGATAGGTGGCGTCCTCTGGTGAGTACAAGTAAAACACTATACGTATTTAGCTGCTGGTTGTCTGGCGACTTCTGGCGACTGATTTTGTTTTGCTGGGCTTTCTTTGAAATTGTAGCCACAAGTCGTACCCATGAGATCTATAGATGAAGACTACGGATCACTAGCGAATGACGGTGCACTGCTGTTGCACGTTTCCCTTTGCATTAGCAGGGCTTTTCTTGTTTAAACTGTTAGAATTCGTAGTTTGATTGAGTACATATAGCTCTGACAGTAACATATTAGTAGTATTGATGGTTTTGTGAAGCTGTGTCATCTACTTGTTGTGTCATTGTAGGCTCCAGAACTCCTACAGACGAGTTTGATTATGATCCTACAACTGGTTTGCGGGTGAGCTATTTATTACATAATAACAATTAAATAATAACAATTAAATAATAATAGCAATTAATAATTTAATAATTAGAAGCCAGTTTGTCTTCTCAGCAAATAAATCTGATTTAATACAGTTCGTTGTATTTTTCAAAAATATTTGTTATTTGGATCACTACTTGTCTGCATCGTGATTGGATTGCACCCAAATTCTGATCATTTGGTTATTGGTACGTGTGTTATGGGTTTTTCCATAGTATTTCATTGAAAGTGATTTGAATAATCTGGCGCACAGACAAACAATTATGAAAGCATCTTCCTTTCTGCAGAGGTGAATAAATTAATGCTTAAATCTCTCATAGTGATAACTGTAGCATTGTGTTTCGAGTTGGCTCGGTGTGCTAATCGTAAGGTGTCACACTTGTGATCGAGAAGTCATGCGTTCAACTCTCAGTCGGATCGGTAACAGGTGATTACGATTTGGATGGGTGGTTGTCTATGGACAGGTAAACCATCTTGGTATATAGACAACACTAAGTTCAACTCAGCCTTCCATCTCTTTGGGGCAGGTAAATCACGTACTAGCCTATCTGGCTGGGGTCAAAGTGGAGCACGTTTGCTTGTCTTGGGTGGCAGGTAACACTGTGTGATCCTATATGGCAGGTGACGCTTTGTAGTGTGTTTCCTATAAAGAGATATATACGATCTTTATCGTTTATTTGTGTGTGGTGTGTGTAAACAGCATAGTTCCTATCTGAAGTCTCTGACACTGCCACCGGGAGTTGCTTCACATCATTTCTTTGACAACATGCAGCTCACTGGAGGATCACTACGCATTGAAGAACCTCCTAAGGTTCGGTGGTCACTTGTTTGCGATGTATAATTTTTTGCTTAACTTTTAATTTATATCAGGCTATAAATTTTTATGCTTGAGTTTAAGATTTGTCTTAGATTTATTTTTTCTTTTTATATATCCACTGTTATAAAATGCAGATTTTGGTGTGCATTATTAATAGTAATGGTAGTACTTGTAATAATAATAATAATAATAATAATAATTGTTCACATATGTTGCAAAGTAGTAGCAGTTTCTGTCACATCAAACGTGATGATAACACTACACTAACATTAAGATTGTAGGCATTAGGTGGACTTGTTGTGAGTTTTCAGAGGCCATATGCGTAACAACGTCAAAACTACAAAACTGAAATTGATTTACGTTTTACGTAGTGCTAAGTGGGAAAAATTTGCAATTTTCAGCCAATAAGTCGCTGCATCTTAGAAACGGTGCGAGATAGGGCCTAGGTTACTATTAATCACTAATAGGAAGTCATACACTGGCTTTTGATTGCCACCAGAAGCAATGACCTTGGATGACCTTGAATGCCAAAATAGAGAATTTCATGGATTTTTTGGGATTTTTGGCTGCTATACACATTTCAAGAGCGAATTGCACTAAAATCACTAGAGATAGACCGGGACAGCCTGCGTATGAAACTTTCAGCATTAAACATAGTTTTCATTAGTTCAAATTTTGCCCTTGCATTCATGGAATTCTTCGTATATTGGTGTCAAACTTGGTTACCTCTTTCAAAATACTCGCATTCGGCCACTCAAATGGCAGCAGCCATGCAAGATGGTGGCACCATCTGGCATACGTGAATGCATCGTACCCAATGTCAGTTGCTGGGATCGGTGAGCTTAGACTTTGTTCACGGTGGGCTTTCAAACATGCACCGCTGTTGCGCATTTCCCTTTGCGTTAGCTAGGCTTTCCTGTTATAACTTGTGCTTGGGCAGCTAGGTTGGTCTCAGAGTCGTTGATTGCATCATGAGTGATACCTTTCCGCCCTGATCTGTGTGTTGCTTGCTCCTGTTAAACTTTGTTGCAGTTATAGTTGAGGCAGTTGTAGTGTGTTAGTGTGCACGTGAATGGCTGATGTAGGTGTATACGTATGAAGAGCTGAAGAGTGAGGCAGCGAAGCAGTTGCCAGGTGTTGATCAGCATTCTCTTGAGGTCTGTGAGCTCACATCTATTGATTTTGCAGTTTGTCTGTTTGCACACTTGACGGTTTTATTGGGTGTTGGGGTGCGTTCACACAGCCACAAGTGCTAGTTTGAGTACCTGTGCGTGGGTTCCATTTCAGTGGTGACTAGACGCCCAAGCTGCCATCGTAAACTGCTGTAAGCCGCCATGAAATGTGCTAAGCCACAAGCTGCCGCAAAATTCGTAAGCCTCGCTAGCAAAAATGTACGCCGTACTAGCCATAAGCCAGCTCGGCTTAAAACTTTATCCTGCCAGAGTTATCAGTATACATTTGTGTTACTATTTAAAGCCAGGGTTGTTAGCAATACTGGCAAGAAGTATTGAAATCTTTTTCCAAGTCATTATTGCAATACTTTTTGCAGTATTACCGTCTGAGCTTCCTCAAATATATTTCAATCTTTGCTGCTGTGTACAACTTTTTCTAAATTTTGGTTTGATTTTAGACTATGTGATAATGTGGTCAACCTGGAATTTAACCGATAAGCAAGTCGTGTTAACATGTTACTTTTCGTTCAGTCCTTTTCACTCGAACGAGCAAAAGAACGAAAAAATTCTTTGCGTAATTAAACAGCATCCTCACGATTAAAAGTGTACTTTGCATCAAAAAAGTATTGCTTTCAAGTATTGCAATATTTCAGTCCTAAAAGTATTGCAATACCACATGCAATACTAAACATGCAGCCAGTATTCCAATACCTGTTGCAATATTAAAGAGTATTGCAGTAGTTGTTGCAATAACTGCAATACTGCAATATCAACAACCCTGCTTAAAGCCAATTTGCCTGCATTTTTGCTGATTTGTTGTCACTGCAACAACATGCAGATTGACTCATGGACCTGCCAGAAGCTTGGTCCAGTTTGGATTTCTTTATTTCTTCAAGTTTCAAGTAGCACTGTATTCTTAAAATTGACATGAACTGTCTGATTTTCTGTGGCTAATTTTTTGGTTTGTATCTGTAAGCCATGGCTAGCCACCCTCATCCACCATAAGACATCAGTAATTCTAAGCCAAGGCTTAAGCTGGCTATCTAGCCATGAAGATTGTGAGCCAGCCATCTGAGACTTTAAGCCACGGCTTGGAGGTCTAGCGGTGCCCTCTGACATCGATACAAGTCCTGTATGAGTACAGGTTATTTGTAAATTTCACTCGTACGAGCAGTTTCTGGGCAGGTTGTGTTTTTGTCCAACCTGCATGAATTAAGCAACAGAAAATTTATAATAATGTTATACAGGCCGTGATGCATGGTTGGCATCAGAAATTATGTCATTGTTGAATTGTTTTTTATTAGATGTGTCCAGTTAGTGGAGTTATTAACGATGTAGTGGTAGTTGTGCTTTTTGCAATTCCTGCCATGGCTCTTTCGTACCCAGCACTTGCAGAAAACTTTTTGGGGATGGCTGATGTGCCTACATAGCAGCCTAAGTGTTTTGGTAGGCCATGTTCTAAAACACTCAGGCCTGGATCTTGGCGTGAATTTTGTGCGTCTGTTGTTTACAGTATCACCTGTCATCAGAGGAGTTTGAGTCATTGCTTAAGATGTTAGACTGTATCAGTGTATCTGACGTGTAGCTGGTGCTAGTGGTGTTACTATGTAATTATGCACTTTCCACTGTGTAGACCGAGAGAGAGTGAAGCGTGTGGGTTGTCTGTTGTATGCAGCGTCACCTATCGCCGGAGGAGTTTGAGTCGTTGTTCAAGATGACCCGTGCTGAGTTCTATCGTCTTCCTGAATTCAAACGCAATGACGAGAAGATGAGACTTGGTCTGTGGACCAGCAGTGAGCCTGACAGAGGACGTCAGAGTGTTGCTGGCGTCGTCTACTGAAACTCAGTCACATGTACCACGTACCAGACACTGCTGTGAATCTGTTAGGCGCATACAGAGCGACGTAACTGAACTGAACTGATGCATTTTAGTTTTTCATGAGGAGGACGAGCCCATTAGTCATTGGTTGACACATGTGAGCATAGTTACATAGTCACCGACACCGTTAGATGGTGCCTATCGTAATGCATTACTGCTTGTCCATTGGTTAGTTCATCAAAAAGTGAATCATAAATTCAGTTCAGTTACATTGCTCTGTACGTGGCTTTACACTGGCCCTTCCATTGATAGATGGCTGGTTGTTGCCTTTTTACCACTCACCTTCTAGTACTGAGCTGACTGCTTGCTTGCCCACCTTCGAATAACTCATAAGTTGAAACGGTAACCAAGAAGCCATAACGATTCGTCAGATTTTTATTTTTATTTACTGATTTGTTGACGTTGCAGTACCAAAGCTACTGCTCGTCGTTACGTTAACAAATTTCAAATATAGGTTTAAATTTGATGAATCCGTATAGTTTATTTGCTTGCACACATATTCTGGTGCACCAATGATGTTGTTCAGGGCCAGTGTAGTAATCAGACTGCTTGTGTATTCAGCAGACACGACTTGACACTGATTTAGATTGATATTTAGCTTTGAAGCCACTCGGCATTTGCTGACATTTCGATTGATCGTCGACGCATCGCATTATGTAAGCAACGGAAGTCTGTGTTATGCTGTGTTGTCATCCTGAGATAATACCAGGGTTACCATGCCTTCTGCAAAGTCGTGGATTTTTGCATTGATTTTCCAGGCCTTGGAAAACTCTGGAAAATGAGTTTGGTTCTGGAAAGTCTTGGAAAATAATAATCTTGGATAGCTGGTAAATTTCCCGGGCGTTCAAAGTAAACAGCGCATAGCACTTACTGAAAAACAATGATGTGATAAATTTGAAAATGTTTGGCTTTTTATGCGTTGGATTGCATTGAACTCTGTGTATTCAGTAAGTAACTGTTTGTTCTCTAAAAGTTGGCAGGTTTCGAGAAGGTCCTGGAAGAAGGTTTTGTTGGTTTTGGAACAGTCCGGGAATTTTTGCCGGTAAAAGTGTGGGAAGCCTGGTGTTATGTGTTAGCTGATGCAGTAGATTGATCGATTGTTCTGTAATTGGCAGTGTACTAGTTGCGACATACCATGGACACAGTGTGCAAGTGCCAATGCTATTGTCGAGCTTTATGGAGAGATGTGACCTGTGCATGTTAACGCTGCGTAAATCTGTAATTTAGTTTGGCGCATGTTCGACAGCTTTACACTTTGATTTGCAACACTGACTGTGTGACTTTCTGTTTGTTTAGCCCCTAGTCACCGACTGCACCTTTGTTAATATGGCATCGCTTTAGTCGCAACTTACACTTTATGCTGTTGGTTTTGAAATTAGTATTTTGTGACTTGTGATGCAGACTGCAAAAGTCTACAGAAGTCCTGAAATAAAAAGTGGAATGTTTGTTATCTGGAAATTGTCCATTTATTTCATATAGTGCTGAATAAATTTTGCTTGTGGTGTTTTTGTGTTTTCCTCGCCGTTTTTGAAGAATGTCAATGGGATATGTTGTACAGGTTACATTTGTTTGAAGTAGCAATGTATGCTACCGTAAACACGATAAAAATGAGTTCAAACTGCTGCATTTATTTAGTTCTTGGTTAACTGGTTGATATTTTCTCACATGGCAGGTTGATTCTCTGGGTAGCTGATGCAGGAGTGTTAGTCAGATTACTTTTAGCTGTCTAGCCATCATTGTCAGATCTCAGGAGGTGAACTATTAAGTACAAAGGCTGTTTACCGAGTGAGTGAGTGAGTGAGTGAGTGAGTGAGTAGGGTTTAACGTCGTGCCTGACACATTATAGGTCATTTCGGGGATGGACTTTCCTGACAATGCACATATACATAATAATAAAACTGTATGTTTAACCTTTAGAGAAAAACCTGATATGGAATACAAAACACAAAAAGAACCACCTAAACCTAAAATTGTAAGAACTTTTAATTACAAAGAGTGCACTGTGCATATATAACAGTAATGGCAGTTGTAATAATATTCTCTATAAATCTCAGAATGCTGTTTATTGAAGGATGGGGGTGTTGTTTACCGAGGCTAAGACCAAATTTAAGCTGAAGTAGCTGCAACCGTCAACTCAAAGCATGTGCATTGGACTTGACTATTTAGAGTCGGTACAGTCTAGTGTATGTTGGAATTGTTGCATTATTAGAACACACATGGGAATCACCAGTTGTCAGGTCATAGTATTTGACTATGCTTTTTGTAGATTTGGCAATTAAGATCATTTTTGGCTTGGTGATTTACATATCAACTTTGTTCCTGCTGTGTATGCTTAGTTTTAAAAATGTCTAGAAACAGGATTGACTCGAAATTAAATTAGTGTATTCTGATATACCATAATAAAGTGATTTACGTCTATTTCAGTGTAGTATGCTATGGAGCTGTGTGTGACTAATTTATTGTCCTGTTTCTGAGGCTGCATGTGGTCTAATGGTGTGTAACTTTTTCGAGCCATATAACATGGTCGTGAAGTCACTCTGGCCGAGGCCAGTGCAAATACCAGGCTGCCTGCCATCATGGCTGAAGGCTTATTTTTGTTTAATTTTTGCAATGCATGTGTGTAGTTTTAAAGCAACTGTTTATGTTGTTAGTTGCAGGACTTAGGTTCACGCTGTAAAGTTTAGTTTGAACTTATGTCATTTATATCGGTGCACGTAGTCTCAGCTTTTGTTTAATAACTGCGTCAGCTTCTTAGACCGTTCTGCCGGTACCCCTGTATCTGCTTATTATTTGCGAAATGCGCTGCTGCATTTACGTCATATGCCTTGCAATTTCTTTGTGAATATTTTTCCATGTTTCATTTGCCTTTTGTGTAGTTATAGACATCGATGCTTTGTTTCTGTGGTTTGAAACATGTTTCATTTTTGTGCTCCGCATTTTATGTAGTGGTTGTGACACGGTCATTGTGTAATATAGTTTAGTGCAGTGTTTTTTGCCCTTTTTGCTGTAGCAAAACCCCTTACCCAGTTAGCCCTACTGACACATTTAAACGAAATTTCAAAACTCTGTTTATTTAACCAGCCTTAGCTTTGTGCCATCAAGCGCCTCTGTATCTTCGGACTTTATAGCACCATATAAATCTTGTATTATTATTTTTTTTTTTTTTAAATTTTACCCCAGTAGTAAAGGTTCCCGGGGGTTAAAAACAGAAAAAGGTTAAGAACAAAGTATCAGAGTGACTAGAGGTCTGCTGCATCGCCGGCCTCGACAAAGGTCTTGCTGATCAGAATAGCGTTAAATCGCTGTAGTAGAACAGAAATGCGCTGCCAAAGAAAAGTGGTGTCACACGGTTGATCGACTACCCACCACATTCAAAAAGTCTGTTGCAGATGAGTGAGTTGTGCCATGGGTTTCAAACGCCAGTGGCTGGAAGATGTGAGCGGCTGGCAGATCAGTGTACTTGGAAGTTTTCTTGCTCGCGACGGCCTCGGCCATTTCACCATTATTATTATTATCACAAGCAATTAAACTGCTCACAGCACCCCATATGATGTGCACTAATAATAAGTGTACAGAATATTTTTGGCATACACTGTATTTAATGATGCTAATGCGCAAAAACTGGAGATGTCACAAAATTACAGTGGACTATTTAACGACTCTTCTGGATTATTGTAATGTTAGGATTACTGCATTTAACCTGGTTGTTAAGATGTGGTTCAGGTTCTGCATTTTTGCACGTTGTTTTCGTTTTTTTGGCCATTGGCAGAACCCTTGGAAGATATTTGCAGATCCCTTGGGTTTTGCGGAAGCTTGGTTGAAAAACGCTGATGTAGTGTAAAAAGCATGGTTTATTAGTTGCAGTTGCGTTTGATACACCCGTTGCATTCATGCAGTATTGTGTGTTGGCAACGTTTAATTTGCGCTGTCTCTATTGCATGAGCTTGAGTGTAGAGAGGCACCGAATGTTGATTACTGATGTGAGTAACAGTGGGGTTGGTTTTCATGCCTGAATGTGGTTCATGTTTGCTAAATATCCTGCACTTGTTGTGCATGTTGTCACGTAGATGCTGTCGTCAGTGATGTAGTCAAACGGGAATGCATTGGGGGCAGCATATTTTTGGGTGGGAACGTTGTTCCCCCCCCCAAAAATAGTCAGACATGTTAAATATCTGTGGTTTACCAAGTTTACAACATTCTGAGGTGAGGTGGAAAATTGCCCCTTTATTTGGACATCTAAAAACAAACAAAAATAATACAAAACCTGGTGTTGCCTGATACGGTTCCCGGGGATGCAAGAAATGCTATAAAAATACGTTTGCAGCCCCAGACTGCACTGGGGGAGCGTACAGTAGTTCCCCGGATCTTCTAACTGGGTTAAATGGGCCTACGTCTACGGGGGAAGGGTGGGGAAACAATCACAGAAACATGTATCACTGCACCACTGACTGGTAACAGTATACGTCAGTGCGTGTGTGCGTATGTGTGAGTGAATGAGTGAGTGCGTAGTTCTAAGTAATCACCATCATAATCTCATATTTTAAGTAATCGCTGTGGGCTAGAACTCCCCTTTTCGCCATATTTTTGCTTTTCTTCCTCTTTTTCTGCTTTTCCTTATTCTCCACTTCTCTTTTCTTATCATCTGGTTTGTTCTTTTTACTTCGCCATTTTTTGCAACCACGTAAATCCAGAAAATCGCAAAATTTGGTTTATTCGGCTGTTGCAGATTAACACGTTAAGATGTTAATCAGGATGAAAATAATTGATCAAACATTTAATCGCATTGTACATTTTCTTGCTTACTTGGCGCTTGCAGTTTTGAACTCTGTGCATGTGGAAAGTGATGAGTGTATACATGTGAGGACATTGACTTGTTTTTGCTGTGAAAAGTGTTGTTTTGTTTTCATTATTTAATGTAAGATTAAGCTTGGTTGACATTTTTAGTCATGCGATTAATCACAATTAAATGATTCAATGGTTCAGCAGCACTACTATTAATCAAACGTCAGTGGTTTTGTGGGGGCATAGCTGCCACCGCAGTTGATGTATTGTGAGGATAGTGTGACGAAGTATCCTATCTTTTATTGATATTTGGAGAAAATTCACAAAAAAAACTTTCTAGATGATGCATTTACTCAGTGTTTTAATGTTGTCTTACAGTTTGTTAAAAATGACATGGTTTTTCAGGCATTTGCTTGCTGCATTTCATTTTTTAATGCAATAGATATCTCAAATTTTGCATTTTGAAGAACTTTCAGTTACTCATTGCTAGAAAACTGTACAGATATTATATTTTGACATTCTTCGCTCTATTTGCTCGTACTTCTGCTTCTATTTTATCGCGACTTTTCACTGTGGACGTTGCCTCATGCCTACAGTAGCCGTATAGATGTTGCTTGTGGGTGTCTTTGTCTGTGCTGACCTTTTATCAACGTCTCTGCTTGTATAATGTGGGCCTACAGTTGCAAAATGTATTTTGCTGTTTAGTGTGGAGCTCGATGGTTTGGGTTGAAAACAGATGGTTGCTTTTTAGCACTTCCTTAGTTCATGCAGTGCTTCATTTGGGTTTACATTGTTTCTTCCGGATATGTATTCCATGTCTAGGAATGTTTTAGGTTTCTTCTGCTGTTACTGTTTAAAATATTGGTTGTTTTCATGCCCCTACAGCGAAGCACGAATGTACTGTTGTGTTAGTTTAACGTTTTCGTTAACTTTTGTGTTACATGATAGGTCAGTGGTGCATAAACTTTTTCAGCCAAGAATTAGCTCTAAACAGCCACTGCATGCCCAATCAGTACGAAAAACAAGAAGCCTAGCTGTCACTAGGATAGCCGACCGTACTGGTTGTCAGCATCACTGACCCCCTACAACTTTCCGTTTAGCCACAATACCGCACGATTGGCATGCCATAGTGCGTTATGATCCTTCAAGGTCATCCAAATTTAGCCTACGTATCAATTGAAAGCCAATATGCGACTTTTATTAGTAATCAATAGCAACCTAGGCTTTATTTCGCACCGTTTAGCCTTAATACATCCGTGACAGACGACGAAGAGAACAGACAGACAAGACGGACGACAACTGTATCAAAAGCTCGACCGTTACTTAAGTACGGTCGGCTAATAACCAAGCTTTTGTCAGCAAAATGGCGCACTTACCAAGTCTTAAGATTTTCGTCGGACAAACACATACCACTTAGAGCAACACTCGAACATAATAATTTTTCTGTATCGTACTGTTTTTACCATAACACATGGGATAACAGGCTACTCTGAACATTAGCCAGGGTTTGTTTAGATTTCAGAAGATGGTGAAACCAGATCCGTTAGTTTTTACGCGCGACAGCACGTAGTGCTAAGCGCGTCTTAGCCATCGCCTAGGCGTCCATCCGTTCGTTCGTTACACTGCGGTAGTGTGTCAAAATGACGCAAGCTAGGATCATGAGATCTTCGCTGTGGGCTGCCCCAAGGACTCTAGTTTATCGTGACAAAAATTCGTGCCCGTGGGTGAGGGGATTCCTCTCGAAGAAGGGCGATGGGTACCCTCTCTGACAAAAAAGTTATTTTGCCGCTATGGCTTTTATAGGGTGAAAACGGTTGCAGTTAAGTACAGACTTACTGCATATCATAACAAGCACTGGTGACGGGCTCTTGAGATTTGTCAACACCGATGACCTTGAACGACCTTGAGCCCCCAAAAGAGGGGTTTTGTTGAATTTTTCGCAATTTTTGGCTACAACGCACATTTCGACAGTGAATTGCGACGAAATGGCTGGAGATAGACCAAGACAACCTGCGTACGTAATTTTCAGCATTGAACGTAGATTTTAGCTGTCCAAGTTTCGACCCCTTAGGTTCAAGGAGGCCTGCGCAGGAATTTGCGTTGAAGACGACTACCCC
>Ga0209367_1004067_pt1 | contig 20080 bp, 13 predicted proteins | sample WorMetLIZISLAND2_FD_187412 | JGI IMG/M metagenome (GOLD analysis project Ga0209367, IMG submission 187412) | Marine gutless worms symbiont microbial communities from Max Planck institute for Marine Microbiology, Germany - Olavius geniculatus... ...
GTTCAGAGCCGGTGGTTGTTCCGTGGGCTGGACGCTAGTCGCCGATGCTACACGCGGACAGGTCTGACCTGCCGTCGGCGCGTCGACGTTTCTGTTGGCGCACGGATGTGCGACGTCGGCGTCGACCGCAGAAGACGACATTCTGCAACACCACACGACAAACGGCCAGGGCATATTTTAGAGTGAAATTCATCCAAAAGGCTGCGGCTCGAACAGAAAGAAAACGTATGTTGAGCCCAAATTTATTGAAACTTTAGACATCATAGCGTTCCAATGCTGGTCAGGTTTAATAAAATATAATATAATTGAATTATAACTGTGGGCCTACTTGTATTTCAGTTTCTCTCATTTCATTCCAGTTAAAACATTTCAGTTCTTTTCAGTTCATGTGCTAGATAAAAATGACAGCTTGTCTGTCAGTTTTCAAGTGCAAATTTTATATCGCATCGTATCGTATCGTTTGCTTTTGTAATACAAAAAACTCTCGAGACAACGGTGTTCGCAAATTTATAGTATTTTCAACGGGAAGGCTTTGACGAGGCCACATCGGGGCTCCGCCCTGGATCCCGCTGAAAAAAAACTTCTGTTTCTTTACCTTTCTTGTAGAATGCAGACAATTTGTTTTATTATGCTGTGCAGACGACTGAATCGGCGCGGATCTGTGAACGTGCAACTTCTGCGAGCCAGAACACACCAGTCGCATAAGTCCGACAGCAAGAGGCGGTGGCGTATTAATGGCGACGTCACGACGGCGACGGTTGAAGAAATCAGTCAGACGTGGGGGCGGCCGACATCGATCCGCCATAGATCGAACAGCTGATACTAGGCCACCGGCAGCGACTTCTGACTTTTCCTGAACGCGACGCAGACTATGCTGGAAATTGGATAAACAGTGCGTGTTATTTGCCGAAAGCGAAAGCACCAGCTAGAAAATAGGCGAAATAATCAATGTCGAACTGTTGTGTGCGAGCGAACGGCGGACGCGTACAGCACAAGCTGTTTTTGTATGCGCGGTTGGTCGGTTTTAGCGACACAGAATGGGGCGGCTCAGCTAAGCGTTTGTTGCTGTGGTGGGCCAAGCCAGCTGCGCGCATCAGCTGAGCGACCGCACAGTGCACACGGCACAGCAATAGCGCTCACTGAATAGACTACGACTGAGTAGCACCTGTGATTAATTGGGAGTTCACACGCACCGAGTCCGGCTTCACGTCGCCTCAGCAACGACTAGGACCAGACTGCATGCGTCTGATCCGATCAGCGAAGTTACTGTACGCCAGGCCCGGTTAATACTGCGATGGCTGACTGCCTGTGGGCAGGTAAACCATCTCGGGATGTAACCAACCGCCTAGGTCAACTCAGCCTTCCATCCCTCCGGGGTAGGTAAATCTTCTGGGGTTAAGGCGGGGCGCGTTCACCTCTGTCGGGTGGCAGGTAACACTGTGTGATCCCATGTGACAACTGACGCTTCGTAGCTCTGAGATGGGTTCGCTCATTAAGAGCTATATTCGGACCTTTAACCTTTAAAGATAATAGCCTGTCTTGTCTACTGCTTTTTACATCACAGATCACAACATTCTACTCTCTCGTGTATCATCCTGGTTTGGCATTCATGGCACGGTTTAAACTGCTTCAAATCATAGAACTTAGTCAACAGATCCAAAACTTCCTTGCCCGTGCTGTCAACAAAGCTTCTAAATTTAGTCATAGGCCTACCACTCCTATTCTTAGAATGAATGAACGTATCAAATATAAAATTCTCTCTTACTTTCAAACTTCTCTACACCACTCAACCTTCCTATGCATGCACAACTTAAAGTGTTCTACAGACTCCACGCAATACTTGATCCTCACCTATTGTCACTTTTGCTCATCCACCTATTCACTCCTGCTTAAAAAATGCCAGCAGTGACTTTCGCTATGCATCACTTCCCTTCAGGAATCAACTTCCTCACTCACTTCGTTAACCACGTTTTGATCCGTCTTTTCCTGATTTATCATTCTTCCATGATCATCTCACGTCATTGGTGTCATCACCACTCTTACCATCACGGCCGAGAGTACGTGTATGGGCGTCAACAGTTCATCAACTACGTACAGTGCATCCACACCGTGTCCCAAAATTAGTGACACCCCTACAGATAAGTTGCAGTAAGATCGTTAATAGCTAACCATTTTTTTTACAAAATTTAAAACACTTGTGGAGACAATCGTTCTGTACTAGCCTTTAAAGTTTGCGCTCAAAACGCACGTTTTTGTCTTACTCAGGTACGCCACTGCTTGATTACTAGTCAACAACATATGGAACGTAACCCTAATGTAAACAAACTCTGACGTCATAATGATATTACAAATTTACAATGAACACACATGGTAAGGTGCAGACGTCACAACAGCTGTGACGGTAAGTAACGTTAAGACAGTGCAGTGTACGATATTTCGTTAAAATACATTTATGACAAGCTAAATTAGGTGTGTTTGAAGCATGGGGTGTCGTTAATTTTGGGACATGGTGTATAATTAATCAGAACAAAATCACACACTGAATACCGAATTACATTGGACAACCAATCCGCCGTATTTTACACAGATTCATCACATTCACAAGCTCACAAAACAGGAACTGACGGCAGCTAACAAGTTATGTAAATGCAACAAACTGCAATCATTATGTAGTTTGTTGACGTTTTGGCAACCGCTGCTGCCTTCTTCGTAACGACTGTCAGCCTGGCGGCGGCGGACGATGGCGTTTCGAACAGGGCAGCAGCAGGTGCGAAAACCGCAACAATAAACTACATAAAGGTTGTAATTTCATGAATCTATATAACTTTATTAGTAACCACTTCAAAGTACGAGTCTGTTCAAACAGGAATGGATGGCAGTTATTTTATAAAGAGCTTCGAGCATTGGAGATGAAATTAAACGTTCATTTGGCAATGACCAAAACTCTGAACGCAGCGCACTACACGAGTAGTAAATGAAACAGATAAAGCAACGTAAGCTACAGATACGTGATTTGCACACAACGACTTTACGAATACTCGCTGTTATAGTGCACAACACTGTGTAAAGGACACCAGTTTGGCCTTAATAAAAGCCATCTACCAGGATGATTATTCTCCAATAGCCACTAGATGCTAATTTTATATAAACTAATAACTAAAACAAAAAAGAACAAAAATGATAAGAAGACACAGAGAAAATGTGAGTGAGTGCTGCTGTATGCAAATACTGGGTGTGAACTTTTCGACACTTTTTCTCCGTTCAATACAATATTCACAATTACAACATAATCATAAGCAATTCGCAATATCAGAACATTCATATAGCTTTCCAACACACAGGTTACAACTGTACAAATAGTCCTTTATCAATATTACTGGTGCCTGTTTAGTTACATCGTACATTGTTTTTGTGTGTTTCTTGTTTTCATGGAAATATTTTATCATTCTCTGAACTGCTTGCTTTCTCATGCAAAAAGACAATTACTCACTCTATGCTACCAATCTTGCGTGGCATCAAATTATAAATAAAGGATGAGTGTGTAACATCATAATGCAAAATATTCATCTGCACGATAAAATGCATTCACAGGTTGTTTTGCAAATATGAAACTATTACACTGTGACCCAAAAAAAGTGATATGCAGTGCATTTTATACCCGAAAGTCTGCAAACATATTGCAAGCCAAGATGTAGCACTATCACAGCGTACATCTGCCAAAATATTTTTCTGACAAATCCACATAAATCTCACACTAGAAGATGTAGTAATAAATTTTTTTATAAGTACAGTAAAATCCTATACAATGAAGTTATTAACCAAACTGAGTCTTGATAGCATTCAGTCCACCCCCCAAAAAAACCGAATTACTGACAATTAACCCCAAAACCCACTAGGCTGGACCTTTCAAAAATCTAGGTATTATGAAAGATGACAGCAATTTGTTCTAATATGGCTTATGGTCAGAAAACAAAGTAAAGCTTTTTGAGACACAGTGTAGCTCATGAGAATGCTGTATATGGACAGATAAGGAATGGTGGCCATCATTAGAACAGAACTGTTAGAGCACGTTGTACGTAGCACAGGGTAAGTATTTATTGGAATTATACAGTCGTACACTGACCAGGAAGCACAATTTTCAGCAACGATTTTTTCCAAACTCTGCAGGCCAGTCTGCCGAATCTGCAGCAGATTTTCCTAATTCTGCACACTAAGGAAATTAAGTTAACCGATGACTTTCTGGATCATTTATAGGACAAAAATGTCTGCCACTCCATGTATCAAATGCTCAATCATTTACTATACCTACAGTAGGTTATTGTTGAAAAGTTAACTACTATTTTTTTTCAATCATAAGGAAATCTAGATGCTTTACATTAGCGTGACACGGAGATGCAATTCGTTTACATCAGCATGAAACGTAGAAACCCCACGGAAATGGGCAAATTTCGTGGCTCTGCTGAAAATAGTGCGGTCCCTAGCAATGATGTTCTATAAATACGTAATATCACTCTACAGCTACGACGTTAATTAATAATAAGGCGAGCAGTGAAGATGCTTATATAACACTAGAAAGCTCTTAGTGTCTCATCATCTCTTTGCTGGCGATGACGATGATCAGAGAATGCTGTGCTCTAGTCGTCTTTCTTGCCGTGTTTAAGGATGCGAGTGAATTCAATGTAGTCAAAGTTGCCGCCCTTGATCGGTGCCTCTCGATACATCTCATCCACCTATGCACGGTACACAAAGCAGCGGAATCTACACTACCGTGAACAAAAGCTTCCTGAAAAGTAAGACGGCAAGAAGTTGCAATTTCCTAACATACAGCTGCAACTTGCCAACAGAATAACCTTGTGGGTGCTCAAAATTTCAATGCTGTTAACTAAATTCTCTAAAATGGGAAACTTTCAGCTACAAATTTAGTACTTTTGAAAAAACTTTTGTGATAAAAAAATCCGGCAGGCTAAAATTTAGAGGAGGGGAACTGACATGACTCCACTGATTGTATACATAATAAACACAAGTAAAAGCTAAGTTATGAGCTTACATATTCTGCCGGGACTTTTTAATTAGAACATTGTATGCCACTAACATTATCAAAATTTACACTACAACATTCAACATCATTCCACATTGACAGCAATTTTTCAGCAAAAAAAGTGCTCGCTGACATTTAGCCTGAAGCAATTTATGAACAACTTATACTCATGTTGCACTGTCTATTCTAAATGTACAAATGTAAACAGGAAAACTTGTGGATACAAAGAGCTGAAAGATCTTGCCAACTGTCTATTGCCCGGTTGGCTAGTACACTAGTTACAAATGTACACAAATGTATAAATTTGTCCAAATGTAGTTCAAGTGTACCAAACCCAAATACACTTTGTCAATGTGAATCAGATCAATTTGCTACCAAGAATACACACACAGGATGCTTTTATACAGAAACTGCATCAATGGTAAGTGATCACTGATCAGTTATCATGAGGGATGCAATCTGACACAGGGGTAATATACTGGTTTCAATCAAAGTTATTCTGTTATACAAGTAGTATAGTTTGTCACCATGTCAGTAACAAACAACCCTTACCCACGGCACTCAAGCTACATTGTAATCATCTACACAAGTAACTAAGCAACTGTGTGGCGAAAATTTAACGTCATGAAAACAGCACTGCAATTCCAGGATTTAAGTTCATCAGTTTAAATAAGACAAAAATAAAACAGGCAACTAAAACAATCTACAATAATCATCACCTGTAATCAGCAATAAGATGTATTTACATAAGCACATCACGGGACATACCTCATCTTCAGTGAACCTGTCTCCCATTGTAGTCAGCAGTTCTCTCAACCGATCCTCATTAATTACACCTACACACAGCAGCTATGTTACTACACTACCTTGTGAAATGCAGTGTTTCATGAAAAATGGACCCCTTTTTTCTATCCTTCATAATTCAATCAAATGATGATCAATTTACACAAAATATATACCAGTTGTAACTGAAGAAATACTAATTCAAAATATTTCAACAAAAGATGGCTGTTGATGAAATGTTTTTTTGCTAGCTGTGATGTAATGCTGACATCATAATGTGTCACGAGTACAAGCTTGCTTGCTCGTCTCAACTGGTGCTGTCAGTTGCTACCATACTTCAATGGTGAAGTTAATCTGGTTCACTGATGAAAAAATGTTCATCATGTCAGCACCGAGCAACATAGGGGCTGAAGTCAGGAGATGCTCAAGCCATAAACTCAACCATCTTGCCAACTCTGTGTGCTAGTGCACTGTCTTGTTCGAACATGTGAAAGTCGAACTATTCCCACAGACAAGCAAATGCGATCACTTTGCGTGTTTTTTTGTGGTGGCAACTGTAAAACTTCAAAAATTTGTCATCAGCGAACCAGATGAAATTGACCATTGAAACATGGTAGCTATGCTGCAACTGACAGCACCAGTTAAAACAAGCAAGCAAGTACTCACAACACATTATGACATCAGCATTGTCACGACTAGCAAAGAATATTTAATCAACAGCCACATTTTATTGAAATATTTTAACTCACTACTTCTTCAGCTACAACGGTAACAATTTTGTGTAAATTGATCAGCATTTGAGAAAATTATGAAAGAAAGATAAATGGGTCCATTTTTATGAAACACTGCGTGCAATGTACAATTGTACATACAGTGAGTCATAAACAAACAATCTCAGTCAAGCAGCCAATCAGTCAATCAAAAACATTCGCACCTCTGATTCAGCAGGTTTTCCTGTTGACACTGTGTGCAATAGAAATTTACTTACTCACTTATTTATTTAGCACCCTATGACATGAACAAATCAAACACTCCTGCCCATATATCTGCCGCATATTAACAAATTTTCCCAATTCTTTCAGTCTTTTTACTAGCACATTTTCAAAGAAATTTGCAATAAAGCAACTTTGAAATATTTCACCACATTTCAAATGTGTCTGAAATGTTCTGCTAATTGTGAATTATCTCATTATAATTCTCACTGCTACTGCTAGTCCAAATCTTAAGAGCCTCGCTATTTAAAGTATTCAGAAGCATGTAATATTTCTAACAGTTCAGTCAAAGCAGGAACACTGTTTGTATATCCAACAGGTAACATCCATCACGTGGTTCATTCAGCTCTGCCAAAGAAAGAAAAACTACGTTAGTAAAAATTCATATTCATACCTTTATTTTCATCATCAAAACAAGCAAATGCATTCTTAATAACGTCTTCGGGATCTGTGCCATTCAGTTTTTCGCCGAACATTGTAAGGAACATTGTAAAATTGATCGGCCCCGGAGCCTCATTCATCATTCCCTCCAAGTCCTGGTCGGTCGGGTTCTTGCCTGAATACACACGCACCAGTTATGAAAACACACCGTTCGTTCATTCGCATGAACACAAACTTTCGGCAGTAAAAACATTGCTACAACAATGACAATGGACATTTTACCCAAATGTTTTTGCATCAGAAACAAAACAAGATGTCACAAACTAAGGAATATCAAAATCGAAATAACAGTTCCTATGAAGTTGTCACAGACCCTAACAGACAGTGTATATGTTGACAAGAATTCACGTGTTAATATACAACCATTTCTGTCATCCTGACATCAAAGGACTCAAACTCAAAGGAGAAAGTCACAAAGATCTGCTATTTTCTAACTCAAATAATGCAGCATCACAAAATCTAAATAAAGCAAAAAAAACACATACATTTTTGCTACTTCATAATGACGTAATGAACCGTGCAATGAAACAGAAACTGACAAATGATCTAGGGACGTCAAACTGAATTGAAATCAAGAACTTGTAAAGGTAAACCTCTGCTTAAATAGTGTCAAGATACCGTGGCATCGTTTGTTAAAGAGGTTGCAATTTACTGACAGACAGATGCAAACTTATGACAGCAAAGATATGGGTGCGCAAAATTACAAGGCTGCCACTTTATTGCCCCAGAATATGTTATTTTCAGTCCCAAACTTTGTGTGTATAGAGAAAGGTTTTCCAACAGGATGTGAGATGCTGGGAAGCTGTACATGTAGCTATCCGTGACTTATGATGCAATTTGTTCATTCTGTGCCTGCTGCTGCAGGATCACTTTCAGCTTCACTCACCAATCAACCCCCAACTAAGCTACTCTAGTTTGCAAAAAATTTGAGCTAATGCTCATAAGACGCACAAAAGCCTATAGCAGTTCCTGTTCGCAAACTGTCAGTCTATCTCCTGCCATTTCATCGCAGTTCATTCTTGGAGAGTGCGCTGCAGCTGAAGATCGCAAAAATCAATAAAACCCCTTGTTTTGGAAGTTCAGGGTCTTTCAGAGTCATCAATCTTGATATGACTAAAAAGCTGTGCACAACTAGTGCTTGTTGTGATAGTCAGCATGCCCAAAATCATCTGCAACCGTTTTCATGAAAGACTGGCCAACAACAGTAAAATAACTTCTAAGGGGTACCACTCTTTGATGCCATCGTGCGCAGGTTTCCTTGAACCTAAAAAGTAGAGACTTGGACCGTCAAAATCGATGTTCAATGCTGAAAATCTTGTACACAGCTTGTCCTTGTTTATCTCAATTGATTTCAGTGCAATTCGCTCTTGAAATGTGTCTCACAGCCCAAAATAGCCAAAAAATCCATAAAATCCCTATTTTGCGTTCAAGGTCATCCAAGGTCATTGAATTTGGTGGAAATCGAAAGCCAATGTACGACTTTCTATTAGTGATTAATAGTAACCTAGGCCCTATCTCACACCATTACTGAGATACAGCGACTTATTGGCTAAAAATCAGATTTTTCCTACCCATTCTCATTTAGCACCCCCTTCAAATTTTTTGAAAAGCTTTACGGTTCCTGAAACTAGAGCCTTCTAGGCAGCCGACGGTGAAGATTTGTTGCACCGTTTTTGACTGATCCACCCATGTGACAGACAAACGGACAAAATTGCGATGGCTAAGATGCGCTTTGCAGTAGCTGTGTACGCGTATAAAAAATGAACTCTTTAACATCTCTGATATGAATGATACTTGTGAGGACTGAGAAGGCAATGAAACATTAGCTAAGCTTGATACCGAGTGATGCCAGCATATCGTGCAAGTCCTCCTTGTCAATGAAGCCATCGTGATTTTGATCAATCATGTTGAACGCTTCCTTAAACTCTTGAATCTGTGCTTGGTCAAACATCGCAAACACGTTTGAAGTCGCACGCTGGGCGCGCTTCTTTCCCTTCGCTGCTGCTTTGTACTTCGACATCTCACGTAGTTGATCAGCAGAGATTCACACAATGCTCTGAAAGTATTCTGCAACATGCACAATTAAAACATAGTACTACAAGAAACATTACCTCGGGAGTGACAAGAATTCCAATATATGTCTGGAAAATTAAAATCTCCTACTATTAACACATTGTTTTGGACCTGCTCCATTAATCTATTAAGTAATTTACAGATACTTTCAGTTACATCTTTTCCAGATGAAGGACTTCTATACATATTAGCAATGTAAAGAAGTTGACCATTCATCATCATCATCATCGACGCGAAGCGTTCAGCCGTAGCATTCCGCCGTTGCGATTTGTCGCCAGAATGAGCGATCTTCTGCCAGCTGCAGAGCATCGGTCAGTGATATTACCGTGTCTCGGCAGATCTGATGGATCCAAGTGATTGGAGGTCGACCACGAGCGTGTTTCCAATCAGGAGATGGCCGGGCACCGTCCTGGGCTTCGCAGCAAGTCCGAAGGATCTGGTTTGCTGGAACGTCCTCTGTGAGTCTGGCAACATGACCGAACAGTCCGAGTCTTCGCTTGCGGACGATGGAAGAGGCTGCCAGGAGACCGGTCCGGCGTAAGACTTCATTGTTAGATACGGAATCGTACCATCGTTGACCATTACTCAATTTAATTTTCACAAAAACACCGTCTTTGTAAAGATCAGAGAAATATACCTGCTGACAATTTAGATCTGAAGATACATATATCACTTCTTCTTCGAAGTAAGGTCAAACTTCAACAAGTTGAAGACTCCTGACCACCTGACTACTCCCCTATAACCTTGGGATTCAATGCTTCTTTACTTTTGTTCTTTCTTCCATTTTCTTTCAATTATTTCTGCAACTAAAACTATAATGCCATACAATGATGAGGTTCATCTAAACAAAAAATCATAAAACACTCCTGTCTCAACGCGCATTCCGGAAATGCCAACATTAGTAATCGGAAGTAGCCCACGTAATGAAAGAGCACTGTAAAATAAGACAAGAGTATAAACTAACGGCATAACATAATACGAAATAGCATTTAGTAAAGTCAATAACAGTAAAAGAACAAAGCAAAAGCTTACACTTACACTATATTACCTTATTTCACAAACTTACTCCTACTAATATAACCGGAAGTTGAACTGACTCACTTGTTTTCTTCCCCAGGAGCTTTATAAAAAGTTTCAGTAAGTAAGAAAACAGTGGTTATATAATGCTCTGACTTGAGCGACTTCAGTCAGTGGACTCAGTGACAGTGTCCAACGGTCAAGGTGAAATTTCAAATTAAATCCATGAACTTGAGTCAAGTCAATTGATCCAATTTCACTTATTTGATTATTTAATAAAATTTCGATCCGATCACCTGAACACGGGCAACTTTCGATTGACTTGGTCGGTTATCTCTGGGTTAAATTTAATTTTATTAGACTCCGAATTAAAGCATTATAAGGTTCAGTAGTAGGCTTGCTAGGCCCTACTAAACGTTAGCAACAGTGAAAAGAAACGGTATATAATAAACGTCAAGCAGCAACTTTTTTGAGCAGTATAGTCGAATGGCGATTTGCTTCAGTCGTTTGTTTCAGCAAGCGTCTGTTCAATGGACACAAAGAACACTATATGGCCTACTGTACTAATTGGCGCATTCGAATAATAGATCTGTAGCTATCTTCTGTCTTAGCACCAGCACATCTACTGCAGCCACGACTTCTCTGCACCTTGCATGGTTCTTTTAATCAGCGCAATGAAATGAAATAATGAAAATATTCAAAATAAAAATAAAATAATAAAAATTAGTCAAATATTTCACAATGCAGTGTAGCAAATCATTTAACTTCCAGTGGCATCTTTATGGATTACTTTGTTGCAAATTTCGTCAAATTTCCTCACCAATGCCTTAATTGGTGCAAATAATTTTCAAATCGATCAATTTAGCAAGTACACGGAGAAAGGTCTGCTGACTTTGATTTTTTTTGTCGACATACACTAACTGTTCGTAAAATATGAATCAACACAGAACGTACAACTGACAAACTTTTTATTCCGACAATAACACCAAACCGTCAAACGCATGGTCAACACATGAATAATAATATATTAACATCTTTGTGTTTATATTACTTTGCGTACGAAACAGCAGAAGTCTACCGGTAGTGTTGAAGCATCAACATAATTAATTTGGCAACACTATACAACATAACACCGTGTCCAGAAAAAAGTCTAGTTTTTCCTGAATAACTTTAACAAATTAGAACGCATTCTTACAATTTTTGGCACACATTAAAGTGACATTATACCAATGTTACGTTTTACTAAGAACATTCAAAACCAACCTTAAAATGTATTTATAACTATACTAAGTATTGCAAATGAATTATGACGTCACTGAAAATGCTGTTTTCGCAGGAGGTGCTGTATAAATAAAAGCCTCAGCAGTATGAAAAACAAGACAATTGTCAAAAAAATTGCAATAAAAAATGTGACAGATTAGAAACATAGAAAAAAATACCTTTTGCCAAATTTTAGCCTAATTCTGCTTTATGCCATGTTAAACGTGGTTGTCGCATGCATGGGAACATCGTTGTGCACCAGCCGTTATCAGCGAGCAGCGTCATTTCTGCAGCATGCAGAAAATGAACTTTTTTCTACTCCAAATTTGGTCAACAACTGTCTTTTTTCACCTAAAATACAGTAAAAATGGTATATTCGATGACATCATAATTACGTCAGCACCACATTGCGATATCGCAATGTAAGGAGGAAATTTACTAATGTTCTAATAAAATGGATATTCTCGACAACTCATGCCAAAAATTATGATATGTTTCAGTTTGCCAAAGATATATTGAAAATATCGTAGACTTTTTTATGGTGACATGGTGAACACTGAACATATCCAGTTTGAACAGTTAAAGGCCAAGTCGCATCGATTTACGTAACTGTTATAAAGTGCTGATTGGTTTTATCAGATGTTAATTTGCCAATATTCATTAATTTCTGCTTGCTAATACATCTTAATACCCTAAATATAAGGTTTAAAGTACTCACTTGTCCTTTTTCACAGCTTCAGCCATTTTCGAAAATGTGACATCACCTACAGGAGGGTTGCTAACTAACTTTATTCCCTTGCGGTCAAATGCAGCTTAATTTACAGCCGAACAGCCGAAAAAAGGCCAAATTTTTCACCAATGGCTATCCCACTAAAAACCACAATATTCCAGCACATTGTAAATTTTACTAACTGCACACCTCTAGTAATCAACCATTAAACAATGACGTAATTTCTGACGTCACCTATGTGTCATTACTTGTACTACAATTCTGACATTATTCTGAGTAAACCGACAGATTTACTACGTTTTCAATGCGAATGTCAGTTTGTCAACAAAGTGTCCTGAAAGTGACGTCATCAGTTATTGTAACGCGTTCGGGTGCGTTCGGCTGGCACAACATATTTCTCCAAAAATTACTTCAAAGCGATGTTTTCATTTCATTGGATCAGCGTATTATTATTTAGTGTTACATTCTACACATATTTAGCCAATATCGTTTTTTCATGCGACTTGGACATTAAACGATATGTACACTCACAGACGATGTCATTCAATCACACAGTATGCTATGAGCATAGGCATAAAGAGGCATTTAAACACATACCAGTAAATACTGCAGCAAATGTGTCATCACAAAAATAGAGCAGGAGGTTTATCAGCCATTCAGACGGTTAGTATAATTTGGGTCCTAAGTTCAGTCACATCACCAACTACAGAAACTTACAAAAGTAGTGAAAAGCATTGTATATCTCGAACATGTTCATACACTTGCTTCAGAATGTTTTTGAGGTCTAGAAAAATATCCCAAAATTGATGACAACGGAGAATGGGTCATTGCCCCAGACCACACTGAAGCCGACATCCATGGTTTGCAGCGACCTAAATGAACAAGCAAACAATCTACCAACAGATGCTTTAAACAGATGCTTTCAATTAAGCAGGCAAAATTGTGAACACATGAAGTACAATTGATATTAGGGTAAGCATGTAAGCCCATCAAACGACAAAAGTTGTGTTGTGGCTGAATCTGATGCGATTTTGTCGTTGACAAAAAAAAATGAACAGCGGACAGTGGCATCATTTCAATAAATCATTGGGGGTCTCAGACTATGTATGTATTGTTTTTGCAGCAGTAACACTGTTTCAAAGGTACCATTTGCAGGAAAAAAATTAACATTTCAGATCCTTCAGGGGTGGGGGTCCATAGATCCCTCCAGCCCTCCCTAAATGACGCCCCTGAAAGTGATGAGCCTCAGTGGCCCACACCTGAGACCTGTGGCTTAGGCTGTCTCTGACCCAAACAGCTGTCATAATGCGGTGAGTGAGTAAGTGAGTGAGTAGGGTTTAACGTCCCGCCCGACACAGTTTAGGTCATTTCGGGGACGGCCTTTGCAGGCAAAATTGCAAAAACACATAATAATGGAACAAAAAGTTTAACCTTTACAGAAAGTTTAACCTTTACAAAACACAAAACATGAAAAACGCCGGAAACCTAAAATTGTAAGAACTGCCAATTATAATTGTGCATATGTATCAAAAATGGCAGTTCTAATAATCTTCCCCGTTTTCCTCCAGACAGTCATCAATCTCATAATGCTGTCATTTTTACATTTAATGCTATTTCTATTCTCAGTATCTCTCATTTCATTTTTGTTTTAAACGTTTCAGTTCTTTTTAGTTTATGTGCTAGATTAAACTGACAGTTTGTTTGTCAGTTTTTGAGTGCAAATTCTCCATTGTATTGTATTGTCTATTGGAAGATGCAAAGATCCAGAAATTGCTTAAATGTCACCGTACAGATACACACTATGACACAAGTGACGATGCTGGCCCCCAGTGCCAACACGATATGCAGCCATCCACTTAGTTATATGCACTTGCAAACTGCATTATACAACTCCAACCGGACACCTTTTAGCTCAAAATTGGCACATAGTCACTCCTGCTCTGAGGAACGTTAACATCAATTCTGTTATTTTGTGTTCGAGTTAGGAGTCTGTAAAGACAGACAGACAGAAGGACAGACGGGCAAGACCTGTAATACAGCCTAGTAGGATGGCTGTATAGGAAGATATTACGACAAAGTCAGCAGAATTACACACAAAGTCTGCCGACATATGCACTAGACAACAGTAATGAAGCTACACCAAGTTAATGTCCAGTTCACACTAGCGTGCAGCATTCACAGTTTACGTCAGTCTAATATAAATCAATCATTAAAGAGACAGATGACTTGAGGTCTGTCTGGTAAAGACCATTTCACACTACGAGAAAAGACGTCAAGAGACCATGCACAATGATGGACAACAGTTGCAAGATGTTGCTGCAACTCGTATCGCTATTTCGTCTTTTACTCACTAACTGTAACCCATCCTTTAGCATCTGAATTTTATCACTCCCATTTAAACTCATTTTAAAGCATGCACAAAGCAACTGAATTGAACTGAACTAAAATCATGTAACTCTAAACAGTAACTGTAACTGACGAGAAGTGTGGAATGGGCTTAACTGTTATCAGAATTATCATAGGACAGTCTTCTCACAGATGGCACTGACACGTTGGGTTACAATATACCAGTCATATTCTATATTATAACAATGATACTAATAACTCAGTCATTGATCGCTGAACAACAAGCAGCAGGATTCACTTTGACAAATCTTCAGCTGCAACAGAAATATACGAAAACTAAGCTCAAGCACATTATATACTACATTCTCGCAACAAAATCAACAATAACAGTAACTAATTAACTATCAACATCACTCAAAACTGTAGGTTTCTGTTTAACTCGCCTTTTCCAGAGAGCCTTTAAAAATGTTGCATTGACAACAAAAAAACAACAACAAAATTATGATAGCCCAGTGCCAAAGTGTCACGCAGCTGTCTGCATCATTAACCCTCTGACCTTCTGAATCAAAAATCAGCATACCAGTTCACACCTACTGGGTATTGTTTTTTCATGTCTCTTAGATTCGAGCTCGGAGCTAAAAACCTGGATTAGACAGACAGACAGATGAACAAAACCAATGTTACGGCTATTAGAACCACACAACACAAACTTCACACAAAACAGTGGTAACCTTGACAGCCATCTGACATAATTACATCTGGTGGATGTTATGCAATGCATTTGGTAATAAACAAGAGCTAAGAAAAACGTATGACTTTTTAATTGCTAGATGGATGGGAGGACAATGAAATAAAATAATGAGCTTTATTGTTATTACTAGAATCAAATAAAAGACAGTAAAGCAAAAGCTTACGTTGCTGTGGTTTAGTGGATGAAGATACAGCAACTGGCGGCGGCGCTGGAACTCGCAGCACTCCTGGGATTAGCACAAACACACACACGTCAATCATCATCATCACTACACTGCTGTCAAACAATGTAAACTAGGTGATCTATAAGAGCAAACTATCAAAATTTCATAGTTCATCAATTCAAGTTAGATAATTAGACGACTCACTGCTAATAAAGATGTTCACAAAAGGGCTACAAATTGCAAATACTTACATATGCTCAGCGACATCGCAGGTAAAGAATAAGCAAATACAGTGCGAGAAGCCAAAGACAGGAGCAGCTGGCAGAAGATACTGCACTGCTAAGCTGCTATTACTAAAGGTTTATGACAGCCACTTCTGCTAGCTGCTTCTTTTTACGCGCGAAAGCAGCTATGCTTTCAGCGCGTCTTAGCCATCACAATTCCGTCTGTCTGTCCGTCTGTCACACGGGTGGATCAGGCAAAAACGGTCCAAGCTAGGATCTCCAAATCTTCACCATCGACTGCCTGGAAGACTCTAGTTTCAGGAACCGTAAATCTTTTTCCTAAATTCGAAGGGGGTCACCCCAAACGAGGTCGCTAAATGAGAGGGCATAGGCAAAATTTGCGATTTTTGGCCAACAAGTCGCTGTATCTCAGTAACGGTGCGAGATAAGGCCTAGGTTACTAATTATCACTAATAGGAAATCGTACACTGGCTTTCGATTGGCGCTGAATTCAATGACCTTGGATGACCTTGAATGCCAAAATAGGGATTTTTATGGATTTTTTGGGCGATTTCAAGCTGCAACACAAAATCATTCACAAGGCGGCGCCACGGTACTGGCGTTGGTGGCGTGGCGTAGTTGGTAACACGTTTCGGCTGAAACGAAGTTACTCTATGCCAAGCCCGGTTAGTACTGCGATGGGTGACTGCTGCGGACAGGAACTGCTATAGGCTTTCGTGCGTCCCGTGAGCATTAGCTCAAATTTCTTGTTGTCTTCTGGCAAAACTAAGACATACTTAGATAACATACTGTCACAGCAAGTGCAGTGACATACCATGTGAGTAGGCTGGTGCAGACTGGGCCGGTGCTGATGGCTTGCTCACCGCAATTCCAGCTGCAGCTGCAGCTGCTGAAGCGGATACAGTAAATCCCGCCGGAAAAGCCGGCATGGGTGGTGCCACGTACGACGTTGGGGGAGTTGCGATGGTCGAAGGTGCAGCAGAACTCAGTGCAACTGGGGGAGCAGCAGGGGCCCCCGGAGCGACCGGGTGACCCCCTGGAGTCTGAGAGGGGTTGATGAGTCGGCTCAGGATTCCGCGCTCGGACATCTGCAGACGCTGCGTGACGGGAGGAATGCGCGCAAGAGTTGCCGGGAGACGACCAACGTCTTGCTTCATGTCGCTCAACAGCTCCTCCAACTGATTCAACACTACAGACAACAACTACAACATGTACTACTACTATTACTACCACCATCACAACAACTAATGTTACTACTACAAAAACTACTACAAATACACAGCGATCGACTGAGAAAGTTCCAAGTTTTCGCTAAATTTCTTTTAAAAGTTGCTCCCCATTTTTTGGAGGAAGCAAGCTCCACTTTTAGAACCTACATTATGTAAGTGCACCCATTTCCGACCATGCGGCAAAGTTTCACAATGATCAACCGAGGGAGAAATCAAAAATTCTGTGCTGAAGAAATAGTGAAAAAAGAAAAAGACATCAAGCATAAAACATAAGAGCCAGCCAGTACATGCCTGGGTGGCCTACGTGTTAAGAGTCGAAACGATTGCGACGAAATGTGAACTGACCTTTATGCAGGACAGCGTTTGCTGGCTTGTTGCCTGCAAGAGATTCTTTGGACAGATGTTGATGACTTTCAGCCAAACACTCTAACTCGGCAAACCTATATTCAACAGTCGAAAAATACCATCAAATTAAAAACACTAATTTCCACTAAAATCTCAAAGCTGTTCCTTCTTGTTTGACTGGCCATAAACGTTAAGTCCCAACGAAAAAATGTCTCTTTAAATGTCTTTTATCATTTATACTTGTAAAATATTTTCAGTTTACAAAAATGTAAAAAGTCAAAAGTATGCTCTGTAGTTGACTGTTGTAGCTGCAACATTTTTTATGATGTCATACCATGGCAAATGGATAACTACTAATATAAAACCGACTCTTGTTGTAACAGTTGCATGGCTGACACTGCATGTTCTCAAGCTTACAAGTCTGCACTTCCTGCAAGCTTCTCGTGGTTATAGCTTTTGCTTAGTTTATCATTCAAGCAATGCTTAACAAGAAATTTAAGCTAATGCTCACGGGATGCGAGAAAGCCTATAGCAGTTCCACCCATGTGACAGACGGACAGACGGAATTGCAATGGCTAAGACGCGCTGAAAGCATAGCTGCTTTCGCGTGTAAAAATCACAACCAAAACAAAACTGAAATGTATAAATAAAGTGTACAAAAATCCGAATACCAAACCTGGCATTGAGACTCATGACGGGTGAGTTGGAGTCCTGTGTGAGGTTGAGATAAGCTGCTCTCCTCAGCTGTTCCTCAATGACAAGAGCCTGCTCCAGCAGTTTGAACCGACGAGCCAGAAACTTGTTCTTCATCTCCAAGAAGTTACCTTTCAGACCAACCACCGCATCAATTCGGTTTAAAGTTGTAGAAAAATTCGGCCATCTGCACACTTCTCAACCCTAACCCAAGCCTTCGCTTTTGAGCTAAGAATTGGCAGACCAGTTACCCCTGCCCTGGAGAAATTCACATCACTGTTTCCTGTGTCATTTTGTTTTCAAGTTGAGCGCCGATATGGGATGAACAGACAAGGACAGACATGGACAGACAGACAGATGCATAAGACCCATAATGCATACAATGGCTTCGTAAAAATATGGCAGCACAGAGGCCAGATCAAAGCTGGTTAAATAAATTGTTTGCAGAAAAACCAGTGGAGAGGCTAGTACACAACACACAATAAATAAAAACACCATTTACACAGTGCATCACTGGGAAATAGGTAGTTGGCAGTGATTCAGAGGAAGTGGGATAAGTTAATTATAATATCAAAATGCTGTGATCAAGAAATGTGAGCTAATTGTCACGAGACGCGTGAAAGCCTATAGCAGTTCCTGTTCGCAAACTGTCTTAGTCTATCTCTAGCCATTTTGTCGCAATTAACTTTGAAGTTATGCCGCAGCCGAAGATCGCAAAAAATAATAAAACCCCTAATTATGAGAGTTCAGGGTCTTTCAAAGTCATCGATGTTGAGACGACTAAAACATTCGTCACTAGTGCACGTTGTTGTGATAGGCAGCATGTTCGCGACTATCTGCAACCGTTTTTACGAAAGACTGGCCAACAGCAATAAAATAACGACTTTTACGGGGTACCGCTCTTTGACGCCCTTGTGCTCAGGTTTCCTTGAACCTAGAAAATCGAGACCTGGAACGTAAAAATCTATGTTCAATGCTGAAAATTTCATATACAGCTTGTCCTGGTCTACCTCTACTGGTTTCGTCACAATTCACTCTAAAAATGTGCCTCGCAGCCCAAAATCGTGCAAAATCCATAAAAACTCTATTTCAGTGTTGAAGGTCATCCAAGGTCATTGATCTCAATGCCAATCGAAAGCCCATGTACATCCCTGTATGACTTCTTATTGGTGATTAATAATAACCTAAGCCCTATCTTGCACCATTTCCGAGATATGGCAACTTATCGGCCAAGAATCACCAATTTTTCCTACCCCCATCATTTAGTGCCCTCGCTCTAGGTGACCCCTTTTGAATTTATGAAAAAGCTCTACGGATCTTAAAACTAGAGTCTTCCAGGCAGCCGATGGTGAAAATCTGGTGATCCTAGCTTGCACCGTTTTTGACTAATCCACCTATGTGACAGAGAGACGAACAGACGAACAGAACTGCGATGGCCAAGATGCGTTACAACAGTACCTGCTTTCGCACCGCATAAAAATGGCTATCCCAACCTTTGCCCTGGTCAGCCTTGAATGGTTCGTTGACAATGCCAAATGCAGCAACATCATTCTGGATATCTTGCCAGCGACCGTAACCATGACGAACAATGCCGGCCAATAACCAGTAGTCATGACGACGATGCCATACATCCATCTCACAGCCTGCAACAACAACTACATGCACTACTACTACTGTTACTACTACTACTACACTACACTGCCAACATAGTATAATCATCATCATCATCAAGCGCATGCCCCGAGCTGGAGCGTAGTGGTTTCCACGAGGTGCTTCCAGTGTTCTCGATCCTGGACGCATCTCCAAGCCGAGTTGAGGCCATGATTATGAGGCTGGAGATCTGCTCCCAGGGTATGTAGCCACGTGTGGCGAGGGCGTCCGGGAGGGCGCTTCCACTCTACGGGCAGACCCCGGACTGACGTTTTGAGTGCTCTGGAGATGTCAAGTGACGCATCCATCCTTGCCACATGACCG
>Ga0209367_1004069_pt1 | contig 20079 bp, 16 predicted proteins | sample WorMetLIZISLAND2_FD_187412 | JGI IMG/M metagenome (GOLD analysis project Ga0209367, IMG submission 187412) | Marine gutless worms symbiont microbial communities from Max Planck institute for Marine Microbiology, Germany - Olavius geniculatus... ...
TGCCTTTCTTATGTAGCAGAACTAGAACTGACTTTTTCCATTCTGTAGGCGCGATACCCGTCTTCCACGCTTTGTTACACAGCTGGTGTATTTCTTCAATCAAGTGTGGTCCGCCGTGTTTGATCACTGTGCACTGTAATTTGTGTTTTTACAGTTATAGTCACTCCCTACACTCGCATTATTTCCGTACGGTCGGCTACTATGGATACCAAAACAGCGACAATTCTGTAAGCCTAATCCCGAAACGGGATTACCAATTTCTAGAATTCAGTCTCGGGATTTAAATCACTAATTACAAGTTGCAACCTGCCACTGTAAAGTAAAACTAAAATTGTTGTAATATCCTTGTAGATACTAATATTTCCTAATATCACTTCTATGACGAGGGAGATGGTAGAGTTTCTTATTCCAAATATTCTTAACAAAACCGTCGTTTCAACCATGGTCTGTACACTACCGGTAATAAGACGTATATTATCTCATTATAAAGAATGAAAATCGTTGGTTTACACGCATTTGTACGTGAAAGTAGTTTATCTAAAACTTACCACTAATTGCAGTTCATGTACATGCAGGCCTACCATGCAGAAATGATAAAATACTATAGAAATTTGTGGCATCAGTGACAGTATGTACTTAGCAATCTTAAACTAGATGCTTCCAAAGTGGACTTTCTACAAATGAAGCATCTATAAGAAAACCACTCTTTCATTCTGCGTTAATTGGACGCATTGGGCGTCTTGCCAGTCTGTCTGTCCATTTGTTTGTCCCATGCGGGCTCCAACTCAAAAGAAAATAGCTCAAATCTAAACTTGGTGCACCAATTTTTAGCTCAGTCATTTGTCAGGCATAAGGTAAGAAATGTCAGTACCGCACCTGGCAGCAGGTTTATAGTCTGTGCACTCATTGCTCACTAAATGCAAATGTTCTTGTAGTTAGTCATTTCAGTATACCCTTTCTACCACACAGCGATTGCAATCCCAGGATCTCGAACCCCGGCCATTTTCACCAATCCTGAATCCCGGGATTTGCAGTGTCCCAATCCAGGGATTTTGGAATTACAAAGTGGTTAAAATCATACTTTTTCGAGTTTTATTTGTTAAAGATAACAATTATAGAGGTATTAACGAATAAAATATTTTATGCGCACTGGAGTCCTACTTGTTGTGCACTGTAATTTGTATTTTGACAGAGTCACTCCCTATACTGTTCTGACATACCTTCCACATAGGCCTACTACATCTTATGAATGAAACAAGTCTATCTGAGATACCAAAATAACGACCAGTCTGTGAGCCTAATCCCGAAACGGGATCCTTGTTTTGCAGTCTTACAAATTTCTCATCCCGGGATTGACAGTTCAATTCTGGAATTCATCAATCCTATGGCTTGCAATCACTACTACCATATGGTACAATATGCTCTGTTAGCAGTAAAATGGATATTATGCAACTGTCCACATGGCAGTATCGTGCATGTGAAACACTACAATACATATGCAGGTCCTACTTTATGTGAGCCACAGTGCACTTATGGCAATGGCAGTGTACATAACAAGCATGACAGAAATTCATATACTGTGCTTTGCAGAAAAATTAAGTACAAACATTGTGAACAATAATATTGTTAAAATCCAGTCATAGTATGTTAAAACAATCTTCGTTTAGTTGGAGTAATGTTCTCTAGTCACTACTGCCAGGTTTCAAATCGCCTGCACTAAGTTACCATATTTGAGCTGAATAATTTAAAATGGAAATGATAAAAGCAACAGCCGAAAGATTCAGATAGACCCTATATCTACATGTTTTTTTGTCTCTATATACACAGTGCTTCTGTTCATGCAGTGGGGCAGCCAGGCTTTTCTCAACTGTGCATGCTATAGCATGAGTGCATGCATAAAATTTTCCACAGACAGGTATTGATTGAGGTGCCCCAAGCACTGAGAACTGCAAGCATAAAGTGGGATGAGGAATAAGCAGTGGGGGGCGGGGTGGTATCCAGTCAACTACAGAGTCTTGGGGAAACTTTCAGTGGAGCCCCTGCCATAAACCATTTTGTTCATTGTAGCATTTAACGAAATTATCAACACTAATTATTTCATTCACATATGACACAGCAAGAAAGTCTATGCATCGATAACGTAGTTTGGATGAACAACAAGAATTGGATCTTCTTCGAGTACAGAACGTTCTTCGCGACTCTGCAAGCCGGTCTGATCAAGCTGGATCAACACGTGGTCCTACAGCATGCAAACAATAGTAAAGATAACATCAGTCAAATTACACCGAAATGAGCAAATTCTTTCTCTTGCAATTTAAAAGTAACAGAACATGCATTTTCAGAATCTCTACACTCACTCTATAAAGCAATCCTGTAAAATTTTAACAATTTATTTGTTACAACTCACAGTGAAATGCATGGATGCCAGTGGTCCAAATCATATCATGTGATGTACACTAAACTGAGCTATTGACTGCCAGGGCAATACTTTCATGGCTTTAAACAATATTGCCCTCCAAAAGAGCCCCACCCCTGGGCAATATATTCCCAGCTTTAAGCAATGTTGTCTCACATGACCATAATGACATAGGTACACCTCATTAATTTTTACAAGTCTATGCTATGCCATTAAAAAACACTTCCATCGCTAAATAACATCTGATTAACTTGAGCCAATACAAATAACAGCAGACATATCAAAGCACTCAATGTACGCCTGTGTTTTTTCACTATGAAGTATATAACAAAACAAACAGCTACTGGTGTCATCAGTCATTACTGAAAATTGTGTACCCACAACTGGCCTTTGGCTTAAAGTAATATCTCCAACTTTTGGGAAAATTATCTCCAGTAACGATGTCAACGTAAGTCACTATTAGTTCAATGCCAACTTTAAGACCAGTGGGGCCCCTACAGGCCCTAAACAATAGACAGAATGATTTTCTGAAAACTTGCAATTTGACAGTGTGTGTGGTGCAATTCAACAATGTGCAAAAGTTTGGAGCATCTGAACAGCTAATGTACAATGGAAATCATACATGATGGATAAGACGGTAGATAACTTTCTCGACTACGGTCTTGCGCTCTACGAGGTCCGACTCTGTTTCAATCTCATTCTCAATTTCCTCCAGATACCAGTTCACAAGTTGACTGCGTCGAATCCCGCTGTCTTCATCTGCAACCCACAAAACACAACTTTCAACATAACAATAAATTCATACAGAACTTCGTTTACATAATTGCACTGTAAAAGTTATAACAACCACCGGATTTGTAATTGAACAAGTGACTTAGGTCCACCAACTTGTATTAAAGATTTGCTTCTTCAGTGATAACAGTGAAAAAAGAACCAACAAGAGATTTTTTATGAAATCTCCAAAAAATCATGTTTAACTTTCCATTTATTTGCACTGTACTCATATGAACATTACAAATGACATACAGTTCATTATGTGAAATTATTTTTTACCATTTCATTTGGAGTTATACAAAAGCCTAATTGCTAATTATTCCTACTTTTAGATTGCATTTTATGTAATATTCAAGCTATTGGCTGCAACACACAACAAAGATGTTTCATTTATTCTATTTCACTCATTCCTTCAACTGAGATTGTTATGTAAACACACACATTTCGTACTATATTGTAATTGTTAAACAAAAGTTCAACAGTACACAAGCTTACCATCGACCACAGCGTCCTCGATCCTGCGCATGTGTAGAACGAGCAGATTAGCCAACTGCTTGTACTCTTCGTATGACATTTTCAGCGACGGCTTCTTTGTCTTCTGCTGCTCACTGTCGTCTGGCGGACTCGGTGACAGAGGCATGTCACCATTCTCTTCGAATTCTTCAATACCTGAAGCGATGAATTAATACCTGATGCAAGTCACACTAATGGACAAACTACGGCACCAAGGAAGCATGCCATACATGTTATACAGATAAAGCATTGGGTACACACAGACTGATTAATGGTCCACCAAATGTGAACACCTGATAATTGGCCTATCATTGTAAACAAGAAATCTGAGCTAAAGCTCATGAGACGTGCGAGAGCTGATAGCAGTTCATGTTCACAGGTAATCTTGGTCTATCTGCATCCATTTCGTTCCAATTCATTCTTCTGCAGCCAAACATTGCAAAAAAAAATATCACTGAAAACACCTATTTTTTGAGTCAAAAATCATTCAAGGCCATCGATGTTGACATTTCTAAGAAGCTTGTCACTACTGCTTGTGATAATAAGCAGATAAATAACCACTTTTTAGAGGAGTACCCTTTTTTGACACCCACATGCGCAGGCCTCCTTGAACCTAGAGGGTCCGGACTAGACTGCTAAAATCTACATTCAAAGCTGAAAATTTTATATGCAGGTTGTCTTGGTCCATCTCTAGCCATTTCGGCACAATTCATGTTTGAAATGTGTGTGTCGCAGCCCGAAATCATGAAAAATTCACTAAAACCCCATATTTTGGGGGTTCAGTGACATTCAAGGTCATCGATGTTGACATTCCTAAGAAGCTTGTCATCAGTGCTTGCAGCATGCCTGTGCTTATCTGCGCACGCAGGCATCAAATACCCCGATAAAAATAATCATGTTTCCACTATTGGCTTGCCTAGCATGAAAACAGTTGCAGAAATGTAGTGCGGTACAACTGATTAGCGAAAACGATGAATAAAAAAACACAAATATATTACAGACAGCTGAGAAGAATAAACTGGAAAATTTTGCGGCTCGAATATTTTGGGGGTTTTGACTCCAAAAATTGTGGCTCAGCTCGGCTCGAACATTTTGCGGCTTCGGCTGCCAGGTTTACTGGAAGGTACAAGCATAAATTTAACCCGCAGCCTTCATGACGTAGTTCCCACACCCCTTACCAAAGGGTGCTTACCACACCCCTGGTAAAAAAATTTCAAACTAGGTAAACGATGAATTCAACACTAAATGTGAACCGGCTCACGACATAAAAATGTTCCCACTTGTCAGCAGTCTTTGCAGTCTTACCCGCAGAAGGTTCAACATCCATCTCCTCGTCACCAGCCACCTGCTGCAGATCGTCGTCTTCTTCCAAATGAATGTCCGGCTGCTCAACACGAATTATTGACTTGCTCAGCAGTCGGAATGACTCCTTTATGTGCTTTGGCTGCACCTGAACAGAAACGTTCGTTCATTCGCATCAGAACAGAAGATTGACACAAGCAGACTAACACAAACACTCACTATACCAATCTGCACTACATCTAGAAAAACAGTCTCATTAACATAGCTGAGATGATGCTGCATAAGATTCATCAAAACCGACTGTAATGACTGTATCGACATGGCTGCAAACTTATGCTGAAGTCATTAATCAGTTAACTGTTATTTTTTTTAAATAGTTAAACAATGCGAAACTAGATAAGCAATCACGAGACTGCAAATCTCTGCAAAAAATGATGCTGTCACCTGACAAATAAAAACAAGAAATTTGAGCTAATGTTCACCAGACGCGCAAAAGTCATATACAAATACCAAATTCTCTATCTGAATCGCATGATCATAGTAGCGTGACGCCACCTTGTGAATGATATAGACTTGTGTTGCAGTCCGAAATCGCCAAAAAAATCCATAAAACCCCCTACTTTGGCGTTCAAGGTCATTCAAGATCACTGAATTCGGCGCCAATCGAGAGCCAGTGTATGACTTCCTATTAGTGGTTAATAGTAACCTAGGCCATTAGAAATATGCAACAGCATGATTTTTGTTAACAAAAATGAAAAGTGCATATAGCAAATTCATTAGTGACAACTAAAACCCAAGTGAAAACAAAATGAGAAAAAAAACCCATACAGCTTATTCAGAACAGTCACACTTTGGGGCTTTTAACTGCAGATATTATCTCAACAATGAAGTAGCTAAAAAAAACCTCGTCTTGGCAGTACATGCGGGCGATGCCTTCAGACAGTCGAATCATGCTCTCCAGTTGTCGTACGGTAATACGCCACGCGGACTTTGCAGCACCCGTTTGGTCACGCTGCCTCAGGTGCTTGTATTCTTCCACGATGTACTTTGTAGACTCACGATTTATCTGACAAATCAGATCACAATAAAAAACAATATAGTCCTCGGATGTATTTCACAGATATATGTGCAAAAAATTCAGTTTACACCAAAACGTCAACTCTACATTCAACAACTTTGCAGTATGCTGAAATAAATGTCGGCCCAGTCCACCAAAGCTCATACAGATGAAAGTAGCCCACTGGTACTCACTCCAGGAAATGTTCGCACCAACTTTCCACCTATTTGTTTTCAAGTCAGCAGCTTGTACGAAACAGAGAAAGTCAAGACCTGTAATATGCCTAATTAAGACAACCACATAATAATGATTAGCTTACCGGCACATGGAAATGACATTTGTAAAGCATGCTATTATCACTGCTATTATTATTATTATCATTAGTATATCACCAACCTGAGGTTTGAACTGGCGAGCAAATGTGATGTATCTTTGTATGTCCTCAGCCGAGTAGACACGATTCACAGATTCCTCCAAGTGACAATGCAGGTCCACAATACGCCGAGCGATTGCATAGTCTGTCACCTGCCACAATATTATCACTAACGATGCAGAAATTAAGAATTTGACAATAAAAGTTAAATTTTCAAATAAAAAAGTACACATTAGGCAGAGCACTTGAAATGATCTCTGGCTATCAGTTTTTTCCATAGAACATGAATATTTTAATCCATCTAGATAACTGGAGAGAAAAAAACTGTTAATTTAATTATGTCACATAACATTGGTCACACCTGTCTGCAACTTAACTTACAATAAAGTTGCTAAACATTATATGGATTTTGTTGCACAATTACCACTCAAAGTTTTAAATTAAATAAATAACAACTAATTTCTGCAGAGTTAACTGTTACAACACTTTCAATTGTTAACAGACCTAGTATAAGTAGCATGTATAAATTTAACACTTTTATTTCCGTTAGGCTACATACTTCACACACAACACAAACTTTAGCTCTCACTGCCTTATCTTACACATATAGCTCAGGTAGTTGACACTGAACATACGTAAAAAGAAAATTGACGGAGTAACTGCCTAACCCAGAAACATCTGGAAAGAGTGATCGCTGAAAAAAAAGAATAAAGCCAATGAATTAATTACTTCGTTGCATTCGTCGACAAGAATAAAGAAGAGATCGAATCGCGACATGATTGGTGCAGTCATCGTGATGTTCTGTCGCAGAGATTTTGATCGATCATAGCGACCACCGATTGGATTCGCGGCTGCCAACACTGACGTCCTTGCATTCAGCGTAGCCTGTCATCAATAACAATCCACTCAGGTTCAAAACACAACAATAAACAAACGAACACATTCTCAACTTTACAGCAATGCACAATGATTTTGATTAGAAAAAGCTACATAAATTAGGTTGCTTCCAAGCTGTTAGCTACAGGAAAACAAATATCAAAAGGCATAATCTATCACATTTTTGACTACATGAAAACACAAAATTTACAATACAACAGCTGTTGGGTTAGTGATCAATGCAATGTAAAACCAACAGACAATAGTTCGAAGCGGGGGTGAGTAAGTGAGTAGGGTTTAATGTCCCACCCGACACAGTATAGTTCGAAGCCTGGCATCACCTTTAATACCCACTATAAGCCAACATCTTAAATACCAAACTGTGCACTAGAAACAGCCAAGCACTCGCAACACAAAGTGCACCACATTAAATGATACAATCGACTATTGTAATATAATGTATAGTTATTGTATACGGTAACACTCAAGTGTCCGATCAACTTAAATGCCTTATGCCAGGTCCAGTTAGTAGCTGGACAGGCAACTGATGCTGGTCATTTAAAACATCTCAGCAAACAACCAACCATCCTGATAAACTCAAGCTTCCCTCTTCAAAAGCAGCTAAACTGAGTACTGGCCTGAGTGACCACATATGATATGGCTCCGCAGATCTGAAGTGGGAGACTGACGAGCTACATACACCCGTCAACGTTGCTTTTAAACAGCTATGGGATACAAGAAATTTGAGCTAATGCTCACGAGAAAAGCGAAAGCCTATAGCAGTTCCGGTTCAGTAGTTTAGCTGAAAATATGGGTGTTCACGCTAAGTTAATATACAAATATCAAATTCTCTATCTGGATCGCATAACGATAGTTCTGTGGCGCCACCTTGTGAATGATATAGACTTGAGTCACAGCCCGAAACTGCGAAAAAATCCATAAAACCCCCTATTTTGGCGTTCAAGGTCATTCAAGGTCATTAAATTTGGTGCCAATCGAGATCCAGTGTACGACTTCCTGTTAGTGATTAATAGCAACCTAGCCCCGTTATCTCGCACCGTTACTGAGATAAAGCAACTTATTGGCCAAAAATCGCAAATTTTGCCCACCCCCTCATTTAGCACCCTCGTTTGGGGTGACCCCCTTCAAATTTATAGAAAAGCTTTACGGTTCCTGAAACTAGAGTCTTCCAGGCAGCTGATGGTGAAGATTTGGTGATCCTACCTTGCACCATTTCTGACTGATCTACCCGTGTGACAGACAAACAGACAGACGGACAGACAGACAGAATTGCGATGGCTAAGACACGCTGAAAGCAGTAGCTGCTTTCGTGCATAAAAATGGCCTCAACCGCTAATGTGCCATTAAGAATATACTCACTTTAACTCCAGCTTTGGTGATTGATATCGTTTGCTGCTCCATCGCCTCATGAATAGCAACTTGATCCTTGGGATCCATCTTATCAAACTCATCGATACAGCACACCCCCTGCCCCACAGCATGTTCAGCAAACACGAACGTATAGAAAACTGCACACATTTCTATATGCTAATGACTGCTGACAAAATTTAAATCACCAGGGTGACGACAGTTACAACAATGACTTCAGCAAAAGTAAACAACATCAGATGCAGACAAGATTACCATGTGAGCAGTAAACAATGCACTTATACTTAATAATAGAGCTGTCAAAGTATTAATTTTTTAATGCATGCATTAACGCGTTTATAACGCATCATCAATATAGCTGACACTGTAAGTGGACAACATCGACAAAGTGACAGGAATGCTGGGTCACAGGACCGTGACAGCAGTAATGGGATGGCAATAAAAACAATTTCTAATTACTTGAACATTATTCAGTCATCAAATAATCGCGGTGTTATGAAATATTGGAACTCCTGCCTCAGAGAATTTAGTAAATTCATGTATGTGCATTAATTCAATAATAACTTAATAACGAACAACAATCATAGATATACATACATTGTCAGCAAGCATGAGTGCTCCGGCCTCAATAACAAACTCATGAGATTCTTCATCTTTGACGACAGCAGCCGTGAGACCCGCAGCTGTGCTTGCCTTGCCACTGGTGTACACTGCACGTGGACTAAACTCCTCCACCTGCCTTTAACACACAACACAGCAACAGCCCCATGCACAACACAAAAACTTTGTGACACAAATACACTAGACACTTACACTTATGACAGACAGACAGATAGGCAAAAGAGAGACTCAAAGATGACGGCTGTAGGCCTGTCAGCATGGCAGCAGTGCTTGCCTCACTGCACTGTGCATGGACAAAACTATGTGTCCTTTATGCATGAACACAACTGACGCTCACATACGATACACAACACACACAACTGCGACTACAGATTAGCATTAACTGGCCAACTGCCACCATGACACAATATGTATTAATGCAAAGGTCTACTTCAAGGTCAAATCAATCAAGTATACTGTAGAAAAGAATTACTTGAGAAAATGGCTCTTTGCCGTGCTGGGATCGCCGACAATGCAGACGTTGACATCTCCGCGAAGGTTTGTTCCTTCCTGCGTGACTTTATGAACTCCACCGAACAGCATCAGCAGAATTCCACGCTTCACCTCATCGTTGCCTGCGTACATCATCAGTGTTGCACATGCGAATCAGTGTCGAGAAGATTATGAAAATCATGAAGCCATGGGCCATGGAACCTATAAGGCAGGGATAGAAAATTCTGTGCCACTCTTAAAGTGGTAAGAAAAAAGCACTGATTTTCCATGCCACATACGATGACTTGACATCATCAACAGGGTTCCCACTCAAATGACAGAATCAAAATTCAGGTCGTTTTCAAGACTTTTTCGGCATCATAAAAACAAGAAAAACCCAAGAAAAACCCATTGACGCACTTAGCTAAACTACAAGCACCTCAGTTATTTTAGTGAGAAAACATGCTACATGAAGTATTACCTGACAGATTAATGATGTATGTCAATCAAGCATGTAATATTTATGTAAAAACGCCTCTAAAATCAGAACTTGATGCTATTTACATTGTCGCAATGTCATTCATGTTACATTGGTGCTTCAGTTTAGCAAATGAGCAATCCCCTGCCTAACAACTTCGAATGACTTCTGTTTTCGGGTCAACTGTTTTTCCACTAGCGACAGCTTTTATGTAAGTGGTCATCTGCGGTTTTTAATGAGAACACTAGCAATAATCAGAACTTTTTCAGCACCTATGTCCAATTTCAGGACTTTCCAGGTCCGGAAAAATAAAGTCAAATTTCAGGACTTTTCAGGACCAGTGAGAACCCTGCATCAAACTGATCTCTCAAAATCAAAAATTAACATTAAGTTGTACATTTCGCAGATTTTACAGCGAAAATGCATCAAACTGCACACATTTGCATCTACATTTTAGAAAATATCTTATATCCCATAACTCCATACACTCAGCACTCAAACAGTTTCTGCAGCGACTGAAACTGGTCCAGGTATCGTGGAAGAATTTTAAATGCAACACATACAGCAGAAAAAAATACAAACGAGTAATGTCAATGAATAACAACAACTTGTTACGTGGCCTACGTTACATCCAGTTACCATCTAAGTATCACTCACAAATATCACAGTCGCACATCAAAAACACACATCTTCGATGCAGAGACTAGAGAAAGATTTACTACCATGAATGGTAGGAAAGAGGCTGGAACAGAGGTTGTGGTAGAGGTTCTTGTCTTTGCTCATGTCATACACCTTCTGCCACTCGGCCTCGGTCATCTGTTTCTTCATCAGTTCTGGTGTCATCTCTTCTTGGTTTGGGTCGAGACCTCCATACTAGAACAAACACGGCAGACCTGTATCTTTAAGAGATGCGCTAACCACCATCACAGATTACAGATGATACCATCAAAACCTCCTGCCTATCCGAGAAATAATCTCAAAGCAGGCATGCCATGGTGCAACACATGTTGTTCCATGACTAATCTAGATGCTAGACAAAGGTTACGCTAGATACTGGATGACATACACATTACACAACCAGCTATCGATCACTAAACTGCTCGTTACTGGATAATATTCAGCACTTACTGAAAACTGAAACATCATACACAGATACTGCGTTGACCTACACACGAAAGCAGTAAGCGACAGACTGACAGCATTGTAAAAATTACCTGCCAACATACAAACTGTGTGACAACATACAACGTACCTTGTTATTGCAAGGAATGACAGTACATGCAAGGTACGCCATCCTGTAGTTGAGATCACGCACACCGAGGGCCTTCAGTCCGCGAACTCCCTCCAAGTTTTGTGACTCGCCGCCACGCAGACGAGTTGAACTCTCAGCACGTGCTCCTGTCACAAATCAAATGTCACACTGGCATTAGCAAAAACCAGACGATTTTGCACAAACAGCAAAGTCCACTATGTGGAAGCTCATAGTCTTTTTCGGTGCTTTGAGCTGGCATGGGCTTAAACCAATTAAGTTAGCATACAGCACTAGTCAACCGGCTCTGTGTTATTATAAACAGCCAGTGCCTATAACCAAGTGGATCAGTTAGTATACCAACAATCCGGTAACGAAGTCCACTCACTGTTTCTTCCTCAACAGTAGCTTTGATATCATCTTGTTTTTTCAGGGTTCCCACTGTTTTACTGACTGTTCATTAGTTTTATTGCCTCGTTTGTTTACCCCTTCTATTATTACAATTAAGCTTCACTCAATGAAGAACAGAGACCTGAGCTACTGACCAGGCATTGATATGCTGCCGACATCAGGAACAACGATCAAAGTACCAACAAAATCGGCACGATCACCGGCCTGGGCTGTCTCCACAGCTTCAGCCCTCAGTATCACTTCAACACTGTACAGACACAACAGCAGTGGCAACAACAACGTCAGCTACACTCGATTCACTCTCACTGGCCTAGTTCACAATCACCTTTCAATGTCGCAGTAAATCATTGAATGAAAACTTCCTTCAACAAAGCAGTCTCATCGTCAACAATCAACTTTCAGTCTGCCACCTGATGCTATCTCATTTCACAACTGATATTTCTTGTAGAGATGTATCAATAGGCCAACGGCTAGTAATCATATCAACTGACTTGATTATTTCAATCTTAATTCAACCGCAATTCTCTAAAATAATTGATAAATGTATACTCCACGATCCTGAGATCAGTCATTTTCTTGATTGCATTTAATAAATATTTTAAACAGGTGTAATGCACAAATAAACATATGCAAAACTCCTCCACCTGCCTTTAACGCACAACACACCAACAGCCACATGCACAACACGAAGACTTTGTGACACAAATACACTAGACACTTACACTTATGACAGACAGACAGATAAACAAAAGAGAGATACAAAATGACAGCTGTGGGCCTGTCAGCATGGCAGCAGTGCTTGCCTCACTGCACTGTGCATGGACAAAACTATGTGTCCTTTATGCACGAACACAACTGACGCTCACATACGATACATAACACACACAACTGCGACTACAGATTAGCATTAACTGGCCAACTGCCACCATAACACAAGCCAGTTAATATCTAACACAAAGTTTCAAGTCCTCACCTGCGAGGGATGCTGCCGCGTGGTAGTTCTGCCTGTATCTCCTGTATACGGACTTTCTGGAAGTCGACAAACTTCGACTTGTTAACATCAAGCAAAAATTTACTTCTGTTGCTGCAAGCCGGATTTCGACATGTCGTTGGCTGTCACAAAACGAAAATGTCAGCATTACATCAGAATGCCTTACCAATATCATGTCTTGCACTTGAAATTTTACTCAACAAAAACCAACCGTATAATGCTTAACAGAACAACCATACTGGCTAATAACAAAAATGATAATTACAACAGTGATGGAAAATGAAGTGAATACATCTCTGCATTCAGCTTTCAGTAAACCTACAGGGCGATAAGACAGGTCATGAATGATTTTAAAAGGCAAATTAACTAGTTCGAAGCTATCAATTAATTATTAAGCTGATATCGTTAATTAGGAAAATTTAATGCAATCTTGTGTGCAAAATATCATGACTATCCGTTACTTACATGTTTTATAAGAGCCAACATAGTGATGTCACCCAGTGGACAAGGAGAGCGACCTCACTTGATGTAAATGTTTATTGGTCCATTGTTATGTGATTTTAACAGTAGTGTTATATAAATAAAAATTGTAAATGCTGTGCAACAGCTACAGCTCTGATATTTTATATGAATAATCTCACCAAATATATGTATGAGGAGACATAAAATTATTGCTGGTTACTGATAAGAACAGGCTTATATTTGAAATCAAAATCGTTCACAACCTATTGTGTCACCCTATACAACTAGTTCACCTAACAAAACACAGTAAAATCAACCTGTGTGTATTTAAACTGCTGCTCGACATCCTTGATAACCGTTCGGCAGTCAAGGCAAGTGAAAACGCCGCTAACAAGCTCGGGATGGACAGGGTGAGTGCGAACTACTTGACCTGTGATCTTTGTCAGTGCTCCAATACGAGCCGTCATCAGATCTCGCACTCTGCATACACCACAAAATACTTGTAATGAGCCACAACTGAGCTGAAAATACACATTTACATTGCATCTAGGGTTGTTAAGACTGCCCATTCATTTTAACCGAGTAACTGTGAACACAAGGACCAGTTAACCGGAAAATCATGGTTATTAGCTCTTTGCTTATTAACGGATGCCGTGTCAAGTCTGCTAATCGGTGATTGAAAAAGACAGATTGTCGGATCAAGCGTGGCGAGGCGAGCGACGTCACGTCGCTGTGCCTGGCAGTTTCACCTGACACAGGTGCCTTGCAGTGAAAGTTACTGGCGCCAGGTAGCACACGCGTTTGTGTGACGGCTTCTATACTTCTATACCGGTACCTCATTATGCAACCTGATGGTACATGACAAGAAAGTGGGTAGCCAATGCGATCATACCACCACTACTATGTGGAAAAGGCACTACAGTGAATCACAATTGAAAGAATGACATAACCAATAATGTGGTGTGGGCTGCAATAAAATACTGCTGGTTTTGGCTGTTGTATATCAGTCATCAACCATTAATTGACTACTGCAGTGCAAGCACAGTCTGTGGTACTCCACCAGTACAACGCTAATTCAACAGACATTAAAAAAGCATGTGAGTCATGCATAACCTGCACTGGATGGGTAGCCGTGTCTGTCCAGGCACGTGCCCAGTTGTCCACTGAGTGGGGGGTGGAGAGAAGGGCAGGGCAAGCCATGTTTGCACCGCGTGTGGATGGTCGTGAGGTCAAAACTTTCCCACAGTATTACATTTTGTACACAGCGTGATTACCAGATGCCTAGTTAGACTAATTACAAAAACTTCAGTTGGAACGCCGACGTCGAGTGATGGATGCACCGTGTGCTTGGATGCCCACAGCACAGCACCAGCGGTTAACAGATTAACGACGAGGGATAAACACATAGCTGGTCACGCAGTTGTGCTAAGCACCACTTCACTGTCAGACGGCTATTAGCAACCCACGGGTGATCGACTGCCTCCCACTCTCCTGCATTTATTGAAATGTCTCATATCTTTCCTTCCTTCTCACATTCGTGGGGTTGCAGCGCCGCCACTATCTCACTAGCTTTAATCTCTGTGATTAACACCTGGGGCGAGAGGACCGGCCAGCAAATCATGGTGCCACTCGTCTCACTGCGAGGTAGTCAAGACACTAAGCTGCTCCGTTTGGCAATTAACCAGACCGACAGTTTCCGGCCCGGTCTTGGCTTCAGGACCGGTCAATCGGTTAACCGTTAACAACCCTAAACAATCAATAATTACTTCAGTCTTAATTCAAGCAAAATAACTTTATTGCACCAAATTAATACAGCAGAATTCACTGTAATTCATTCTTAATTAAAGTCAGAAATCAATAATTAGCACATTCAGCAATTTGCACACAATCAGCAGAGCACAACTTCAAAAAGTCATTGTAAGTTATTCTTGAAAGAAACAAAAACAGTCATACTTCAGTCGTCTAGAGACGTCTGTGAAGCTGACATAGTATTCTTTGGCCGGCAGAGCTTGACCTTGAGTCTGACAATGATCTGTCACAAAGTTACGAACAGCTCGGCACAAATACGGGTAAACCCTGAAATATCGACAAACATACAATGCACAAAATTTATGTTGCACTATCACAAAATAGTCTGCTTTTGCCCAACGTATGTATGTCAGCTTAGCACATCCCATTTTTATTCTCATTAACGATCAGTGTAAACGACAAAATATCAACCAGTCCGACCCATCTGCAAGCAAAGACAACTTGACATGATTAGTGTGGCCCAGTTTGATCTCAGCTATTACCTTCATACTATGGGTGGTTTTTACGCCCAAAAGCAGCTACTGCTTTCAGCGCGTCTTAGCCATCGCAATTCTGTCTGTCACACGGGTGGATCAATCAAAAACGATGCAAGATAGGATCAGAAAATCTTCACCGTCGGCTGCCTGGAAGACTCTAGTTTCGGGAACCGTAAAGCTTTTCCATAAATTCGAAGAGGGTCACCCCGAACGACGGCGCTAAATGAGAGGGGGGCAAAATTTGCGATTTTTGGCCAATAAGTCGCTGTATTTCAGTAACAGTGCGAGATAGGGCCTAGGTTACTATTAATCACTAATAGGAAGTTGTACACTGGCTCTCGATTGGTGCCGAATTCAATGATCTTAAATGACCCTGAACGCCAAAATAGGGGGTTTTATGGATTTTTTGGTGATTTCGTGCTGTGACACAAGTCTATATCATTCACAAGGTGGCGCCACGGAACTATCGTTACGTTATGAGATCCAGATCGAGAATTTGGTATTTGTATATTACCTTATGTGAACACCAAAATTTTTAGCTAAACTACTAAACCGAAACTGCTATAGGCTTTTGCGCGTCTCGTGAGCATTAGCTCAAATTTCTTGTTCTTTATTACTAGCCCACACCCACCACAATTTCTATGTTACAGAAACTTAGAGATGCAGTGATAAGACGTTGGCTAATAATTAGACAGCCTATTACTGGTGGCTAACAATTGGCCAATTGTTTTAGAAAGTTACAAACTGCATCCACTATCACCATAAATAAAAACAGAGTGGACATTTTTTTGACTGTGTTCATCATTTAATGTATTTAGAAAATATTTATCACGGCTACAAGTTAATTAAAGCTCCGTGAGAAGTTTTCTTCAAGTTTCAAACTTGACAATGTAGCCCAAAAGAAGCTTGTAATTAGTGATGTTATAAACATATGACATAGTAATGCGCAGTAAAACATTGGGTAAAACTAACAGTAAAACAGTAGACTAGAGAATCAACCAATTTCACAGATAATGAAAATTAACAAGAAATTTGAGCAAAGCTCACGAGACGCGCGAAAGCCTATAGCATTTCCAGTTCAGTAGTTATAGTTTTGAAAATCGCATATCATTTGGACTCGGCCCATTGGGAAAATAGTATACTTCGGCCATAGGCGCGTGTGGCGTTGGCGACGATGGCGCCTCCTTGTGAATGATATAGACTTGCGCAGCCCGATATCGCGAAAAAAATCCGTAAAACCCCCTATTTTGGCGTTCAAGGTCATCCAAGGTCATTAAATTCGGCGGCAATCGAAAGCCAGTGTACGACTTCATATTAGTGATTAATAGTAACCTAAGCCTTATCTCGCACCGTTACTGAGACACAGCGAGTTATTGGCCGAAAATCGCAAATTTTGACCACCCCCCTCTCATTTATCCCCCTCGTTCGAGGTGACCCCCTTCGAATTTATGGAAAAGCTTTACGGTTCCTGAAACTAGAGTCTTCCAGGCAGCCGATGGTGAAGATTTGGACATCCAAGCTTGGACCGTTTTTGCCTGATCCACCCGTGTGACAGACGGACGGACAGACGGATGGACGAACAGAATTGCGATAGCTAAGACGCGCTGAAAGCATAGCTGCTTTCGCGCGTAAAAATTGGCTGATACCAACTGCCATCAAATCGGATGATATGATTATCAGCCAACAGTGTCTGGACAAAAAACAAGAAGACAACATGGGTTGTCCATAAATGACGTCACACTCCGATGGGGGAAGTGGGTTCACATTATTGTGACGTGTGATGTAGGAGAAGAAAGTTCAAGATAGTGTGACATCACGCGTCACATCTGCATGCGAAGACACAATCAACTGCCAATTCATGTTGATGACTTACCATATGACAAATAGGCCTAGAAACATTTTGGAACACTGTCACACGATTTTTTTGCATTTAAAAGTTGACAGTAGACTATTTTGAATAGCTGATATAACTTTATACATCATAATTTAAAAACACTGAAACTCATTTCTGTAGGCTACATTAAAAGCTGCCAGAAAAAAAGGAGAAGGGTAAACATTTGTAACATCATATTTGATGAGAGTCCACAGCATTCAGCATTGTGACAAAAAGAAGATTATATCTGCCGTGAAAATTAACGGCAGATAGCCATAATTATTTTCTGTGAATTTTCATGGCAGCATCTTGTTACTTTTGGATATATGCCGTAAAAATTGACGTACGAAAACGTATAAAGCTGAGAAATAAGTGAATAATCACACAATTAAGGCCTGATAATAACAATTTGGTGTGGTGAAAAATTTGCATGTTAAAGAAGCTTAACTTGATTCTCTCTCCACAGTTGCTGCCAACATTACGCAAGTATCTGGTAGTTACTTTAAGCAAGATGGAAATTTCAATGCTGTTTCGCTGCAAATTGTCCGCCACGCTCACGAGTCTGACTGATTTGCAAAATTCTTCTGCTGCCAATGTCTAGGCAAAAATATAGACAAGAGTTTAGTACCATGTTTTTGACTCATTGCGTATAGTTTACCAGTGATGTGATCAATTACATAGGCTAAGCCTATAGGCTACAGAAATTGCTAATTTGTTATTATTGCTTGCATAATCTGATAATACTGTGCAAAATAGCACTGGCAATTTATTTTACTGTACTTTGTTTCGATGCAAATTCACAGCAGAGAGGCCTAATGATAGGCCTATTTATTTTCCATAAATTTTCACGACAGATAACCATTTTATGCTTGCTTCCGTGAAAATTCACGGCAGACAGCGAAAACTGACTACTTATTTTCTGTGAATTTTCATGGCAGATAACACCTTGTGTGACATAATGTGATAAAGGAGAAAAAGAGGTAAATTTTTCACAAAATCATGTTCCATCATTTATGGACGACTCCACAGACAAAGGCAGCACCTATAGTATTCTTCCAATACAGTGGTTGCCAACTGTTGGTTGTGTCGCTCGACGTCTTCAAAACTGACCCGGAGCGTATTTCGTTCCGGCCGAATTAATTCCTGAGCTTCAGCTGCATACTTCATCTCACCACCGACTGGGTACCTATGCATCACGATCACACATGTATCAAAGCTACCCAAAAATATAAAAATGTAGCAAAATGTGCAATTGTGCATTACAAGTGCAACGGCAAACAGTGATCACTGAGAACTGTGCATGATAATAACTTAACTAGTTCACAGTAAATAATCTGTGTCACACGTATTTAGACAAGACAAGAACACGTTTAGTTCAGTGGCCGTTGCCTTTGTACAGCAATGATTTACAGTGGGCGTGGGTAAAATGCGTCTGGTGCATCTAGTGCGTCTGCCTCTAGTAACATAGGTAACTCTAACCAAATCAAACCCATAACATTAGTCCTTACCCTATCCCTACCTCTAACCCTATTTTCATCATTTTTCCCTTACTCAAAACCAAACAATACCTGACCTAAACGTAACAAATACTACACTAATGCTCACCAGCCCATACCTTAGCTGTGACGCTGATTTTGAACGTAACCCTATCCCTGATCCTGTGTTTAACGTTCATCCTGACCTTAATTGCACTAGACGCACTTAGACGCATTTTACCCACACCCTTTTATAGTATGACCGCAGCAATTGCCAGATGCAGCTCTTGGGTTTTCTTGTATTCCTAGGTATGCTGTTTCAGAATAACTAAAGCAGCTTTCCCCACTACCTGGGGAGAGGTACCTCAATTGACAGCTTTTGGTCTATGTGACTGCAAGTAACTGACATACTGTGGTGGGTAATGGTAATTTGCAGAAATGCGGAATGTGGAATGCAGAAAGTAATTTGCGGAACGAAATCTGCGGAATGAAGATGATTGGTTGACGGGCATGATCACGTGATCAGCCTGATTCCGCAAATTACTACCTACCTTCCGAGCTTGACGTGGTGGTAATTTGCGGAATGTAAGGTACGGAATTGCTGAAGCTAACAATGGCAAACGACGAAAATGTTGAAAAACGTAGAAAAAACGCTAAAAACGTTAACACTTTAAAACATACAATGCGACTGTGAACTGTGACTGTAAAAAACTGATTAAATTTTACGTCTATAATATCATTGATTATGTTTTTAAAAATTTCTTTTGATGATTTAATATAGGCCTACTGTTGTTATTCACTATAACGCTTGATTTTTGTAAGCTATAGTGCTAACGATGTTGCTGTGTATACTTTCAGGTGACTGGCGTGCTGACAGCGACAGATGGCGACAGATTGAAACGTAGAAATAACGCTAAAAAACGTTAACACTCCAAAACGTACACTGTGATTGTGAACTGTGACTCTGTAATAAACTGATTTAATTTTATGACTATAATACTATTGATAATACTATTGATTATATGTTATTGATTTCTTTCGATGTTCGAATATAGGCCTACTG
>Ga0209367_1004070_pt1 | contig 20078 bp, 18 predicted proteins | sample WorMetLIZISLAND2_FD_187412 | JGI IMG/M metagenome (GOLD analysis project Ga0209367, IMG submission 187412) | Marine gutless worms symbiont microbial communities from Max Planck institute for Marine Microbiology, Germany - Olavius geniculatus... ...
TCCGGAAACTGTTGTCTTAATTGATCGATATTCATAAGATCTCCTTTCGTTTGTTCTTTTAAGGAGATCTTACACCATGGGTGTGACAGATACGGTCACACTAACCTTAAAAATGTAGATAGGCTCGATTTATTTAAATGTTTTATCGGGATTTAGTTTAACATTTGTATCAACACAGTTTTTTTTCGAAAGATAATTTATGCGCATTGATTTGCATATTCACACATCCCCGCTTTCCGCCTGCAGCTACATCGATCCCCATGCCTTGGTTAAGGAAGCTCAAAGATTGAAACTCGACGGTATCTGTCTAACCGAGCACCAGGTTTTATGGGATCCCACTGAGGTGGATAAGCTTGCCCGGGATAACGGTATTAAAATATTTCGCGGAAACGAGTTTACCACCAACCAGGGAGATGTTCTGGTTTTCGGATTCGATGAAGACATCAAGGAATTGATGATGATTCAGGAACTGCGGCAAAAAGTTCAGCAGGCCGGCGGCTATATGATTGCGGCCCATCCTTTTCGCGGATTTAAAACCTTCGGCATCGGGCAGCTGCAGATGACGGTCGAGCAAGCCTGCAAACGCAAAATTTTTGAATTTGTGGATGCCGTGGAGATTGGCAACGGAAAACTGTCGGAAGACGAAAACGACATGGCCCGCAAAGTCGCGCAAAAACTTGGACTCCCGGGAACCGGGGGCAGTGATGCCCACCGCATTGATGAAATTGCAACTTGGGTGACTGTTTTTGAAAGAAACATCGTAAATGAACAGGAACTGCTGGAGGAGCTGCATGCGGGAAGATTTAAAACGGAAGGCGGAAAAGATAGAAGGTAAGAAGTTGAGAAGTTGAGAAGTTGAGAAGTTGAGAAGATTGAGTCGAATCTGGCCTCCGACAAGGACAGGCGAGCCGAAGTCGGAAAAAGAAATTGAGTCTTTAAATTCCATTGAGCTTTCAGCTTTGAGCTTTCATGCTTTGAGCTTCCAGCATCGAGCTTTTTCCCATAGGACAAAGGAGCGGCAAACTTGATAACCATGGGTATCGGAAAATGGACAGTCGACCTCTAATCGGCGTTGCCGTCATTGTTATTAAAGACAATCGCGTGCTGCTGGGAAAACGCAAAAACGCACATGGGGCGGACACATGGGCGTTTCCGGGGGGTCATCTGGAGTTCAATGAATCCATCAACGATTGCGCCTTACGGGAAGTGTTTGAAGAAACCGGACTTAGCATCAAAAACCTACGCTACGGTCCCTACACCAACGACATCTTTGTGGCAGAAGGCAGGCACTATGTCACTCTCTTCGTGATAGCAGATCATGATTCAGGCGTGCCGGTCGTCAAAGAACCCCACAAATGTGAAAAATGGGAATGGTCGGAATGGCCGCCCAGTCTGAAGCCTTTATTCCTGCCGATTCAGAATCTACTCAAGCAGAACTTCAAACTCCCCACATAGATTCTTGATTATCCATATACAGCGTTTCGCAGGATTAGCCTGAAGCGCTGGTTATCAGACGATTGATCAGCCGGAGACCATTCAAATATTACGGATGCTGCGTCCTCCGTGAATACCTTGACAAAACCCGAATAAGATATCAGATTTAAAACAGTCAGTTAGAATTCCCGACCCGGTCAAGCCGGAATTGAAGATTGAATGATTTGATTTCAGATAATAGAGGTCTAAAGTGCAGCGCATAAGCTGCGAGGTGAACTCGCGACCCGTAACGCGCAACCCGTGACTCGTAACTCGCAACTCGTAACCCGAAACTCGTAATTCGAAACCCGCAACTCGAAACACGTAACCCGAATCACGCAACTCGCAACTCGAAACACGTAACACGCAACCCGAAACCCGTAACTCGCAACCCCCAACACGCAACACGCCACTACTCCTCAGGAGGCGAAAATGTCCGAAAAATTCAAGGCTGATATTCCAACCCATGCCCCCACTGCGCCGGAAGTGTTTTTTTCCCGCCGCAAGTTTATGACAACCGCGGCCAAGGGAATTTTGTTGAGTCCGGCGGTCTTCCTGGCTGCAGGTGCAAAAGACAGTCAAGCCGGTCTGCTGGATGAGCCCATAAATAGACCGGACGTCTTTCCGGCCCGACGCAATGAAGAAATTAAGCTGCCCGAGGGCCATAAAACTGATCTCACCCCCCGGGAGGTGGCTGCCAGTCACAATAATTTCTATGAATTTTTGCCCGGTCGCGGCGGCCCGGTATGGAAATTCACTGACGATTTTGAAGTGGATCCCTGGAAAATTGAAGTTACCGGACTGTGCAACAATCCGATGACGCTTGATTTGGACGATCTATTTAATATCGAGCATGAAGAGCGGCTTTATCATTTTCGCTGTGTGGAAAGGTGGGCCATGGATGTTCCCTGGAGCGGATTTCCATTGAGCAAACTCCTTAATAAGGCAGATCCGACGTCTTCGGCCAAATATGTCCGTTTTATTTCCGCTCACAAACCAATACAAATGCCCGGCGTTCAGCAAACACCTGGCTACCCGTGGCCCTACCACGAAGGTTTAAGAATGGATGAAGCCATGCATGATTTGACGATGGCGGTCACCGGCGTCTACGGCAAACCTCTGTTGAAGCAGCACGGGGCACCGATCCGGATCATCGTCCCCTGGAAATACGGCTACAAGAGCCCCAAATCCGTGGTAAAGATCGAGCTTGTTTTGCGACAGCCTAAAATTTTTTGGGAAATCCAGCGTCACGAATATGGCTTTTTATCCAACGTAAACCCCAATATTCCTCATCCACGCTGGAGCCAGGAAAAATCCTACTGGCTGGATACCAGAAAGTCGTTTAAGACTCCCGTCTTCAACGGCTACGATCAGTACGTCGGGCAGCTTTATCCAGACGAGCCACGCACGCCACAGATCCCATTGCGCGAGGGTCAGGTAGCCCGCTGACATGAATCAACTGCCAAAGATAGTTCGAATAACGCTGGTAGTACTTTCTCTCGCGGTTGTTGTCTTTGGCCTTTTGAGTTACCTGGCCGAACCAATCCCGGACCACCCATACTTTAATCAGGCCGGGTTCAAGGTCATCGCTCACCGCGGGGGACGCAGCCTGGGTCCGGAAAATACCCTGCCCACTTTCCGGCGTGCAGTGGACCTAGGCGTCGACGTACTTGAAATTGATGTACACCTTACCCGCGACAATCATCTGGTGGTCATCCACGATAAAACCGTCGATCGAACGACCAACGGATCCGGAAAGGTTGCAAGCTATAAACTGGATGATTTACAAAAACTCGATGCAGCCTATCGTTGGACAGATGACAGTGGGAACCGGTTTTCAATGCGCGGCAAAGACATTAAAATTCCCAGTCTGGACGAAGTATTTCAGGAATTTTCTCAGACGCGAATAAACATTGAAATCAAAGATCCCAAACCTGCCGCAATCACTTCACTTTGCCAAACCATACAGCAATATAACATGGCACAAAAAGTCATGGTGGCGTCATTCAGTGCCGGCGCCCTGAAAGAATTCCGTTCGATCTGCCCTGCCGTTGCAACATCGACCGGTGCCTCGGAAGCAATGTGGTTTTATTCATTGCAGAAAATGCACTTGGAATCGGCTTACTCGCCCAAGGCCCAGGCACTACAAGTTCCCCCAAATTATGGTGATCTCGAGGTTGTCAACGAGCGGTTTATGGCGGCTGCCCTCGACCGCAATATGCGAGTGCAGGTGTGGACGGTCAACGATACCGAGTCCATGAAGCGCCTTTTGAATTTAGGCGTAGACGGAATCATGACGGATTATCCGCAAAAGTTAATCGCAGTATTAAAAAAGAACAAATACCGTTGAGCCGACAAATTTCGTGCTTATACTAAAATTATTCGACGTTATCGGGCATGCTATCCCGGTTTTATTGCTAAATTTATATTAACCTAAAGAGAGGGTAAAACCTATCTGCCAAACAATCTTGACCTCATAAGATTGCTTTTATATTTGGAGGAACAATTATGTCACACAATCTACCTGAATTATCTTACGCATATGATGCCCTGGAACCCTATTTTGACGCCCAAACAATGGAAATTCATCACACCAAACATCACCAGACCTACGTTGACAAGCTGAATGCCGCCCTCGACGGGCAATCGGATTTGCAAAGCAAGAGTGTTGAAGACTTATTGCGCAGTCTCGATTCGGTTCCGGAAAATATCCGGACAGCCGTCAGAAATCATGGCGGCGGCCATTTCAACCATTCCTTCTTTTGGCCCATGTTAAGAAAAGAGACCAGCTTCGGCGGTGGCGTGGCTGATGCCATCAATTCTTCGTTCGGCAGCTTTGACACGTTCAAAGAGCAGTTTTCAAATACTGCCGCCCTGTTGTTCGGCAGCGGCTGGACCTGGCTGGTCTGGAGCAACAATGAATTACAGATCGTAACGACACCGAATCAGGACAATCCATTAAGCCAGGGCAAAACACCGATCCTGGGCCTCGATGTCTGGGAGCATGCTTATTACTTGAAATACCAGAACCGCCGGCCTGAATATATCAGTGCATTCTCCAATGTGATTAACTGGGACAAGGTCAATGAGTATTTCAATGCAGCCAAAGGGTAACTGACCGGTTCAGGGTTCAGGGTTCAGAGGTTAAAACCGATGGACCCTGCCCTACCTCGGCCATTACAATCGAATTAGGTATCGTTATATCGCAGGGCAGGCTCCAAAGAACCTGCCTTTTTTATTTTTCTTAACCCAAAATGAACAAACCTGCGGCTTGAACACGGTAGAAGTATAAAGTGATAAAGACTGGACATATCAAAAGGCAATCCAGAGCCAACAGTAGAGCACGGCAAGCCGCTTACTAAAAAAAACACATGTCTACCCTGGACGCACTAGTTTTCGGGGCGGATTTTAAGGATATCTATCATGCAAACAAGATTATTCATTAATGGAGAATTCATCTCCGGCGAAGGAGCGGATCAAGTCATCCTTGATCCGGCGACCGGAGAAGTACTGACCTCTGTCTCTGAGGCATCGCTCGAGCAGATCAACCGTGCCGTCGCAGCAGCAACCGCCGCATTTGACTCATGGTCGGGCACAACCCCCGCTGACCGGTCAGGCATGCTGCTGAAACTGGCCGATCGCATCGAAGAAAATGTAGCAGAGCTGGCCCGCCTGGAATCGCTCAATTGCGGCAAACCCTACCCGCTGGCCCTGGAAGACGAACTGCCTGCCGTTGCGGACTGCTTTCGTTTTTTCGCCGGGGCGGCTCGCTGTTTAGGCGGCAGTGCCGCCAATGAATACCTGACAGGTTTTACAAGTATGATTCGGCGGGATCCGGTCGGTGTTGTGGCCTCAATCACACCGTGGAATTACCCCTTGATGATGGCTACCTGGAAGCTGGCGCCGGCCCTGGCAGCCGGGAACACGGTGGTGATCAAACCTTCCGAGCAGACACCGCTGACCACTCTGAAACTGGCCGAATTCCTCGCCGAGATTTTTCCCAGGGGAGTCGTCAATGTGGTGACCGGACGCGGCGAGAACGTCGGAGCCCCCCTGGTTGCACACGACGGCGTCAGCATGGTATCGCTGACCGGCTCCATTGCTTCCGGGCAAAAAGTGCTGGAGGCTGCCGCCCGGACCATCAAGCGCACCCACCTCGAGTTGGGCGGTAAAGCGCCGGTAATCGTCTTTGACGACGCCGACCTTGAAGCCGTGGTCGAAGGCATTCGGGCCTTCGGGTACTACAACGCCGGTCAGGACTGTACGGCGGCCAGCCGGATTTACGTTCACGACAAGGCCTACGACAGGGTCGTCGCCGATCTTGGATCGGCCGTGTCGTCAATCAAGGTCGGCCGGCAGGATGAGGAGGGAGTTGAGATCGGTCCGCTGATCAGCCAGGAGCATCGCGGCCGTGTATCCGGGTTTGTTGAAAGGTCCCTGGAAGCAGGCCATACAGAGCTGATCACCGGCGGTAAAGCCGGAGAAGGTACCGGCTTTTTCTACGAACCGACGGTGATTGCAAATGCCCGGCAGGAGGATGAAATCGTGCGCCGCGAAGTTTTCGGGCCGGTGGTTTCGGTTACCCGCTTCAGCGACATCGACGATGCCATAGCCTGGGCCAATGATTCCGACTACGGTCTTGCTTCATCCGTTTGGACCCGGGACATCGGCCGGGCAATGCAGGTCGCCGGTCGTCTGCAGTATGGCTGCACCTGGATCAACACCCATTTTACCATATGCAACGAAATGCCCCACGGCGGCATGAAGCAATCGGGCTATGGCAACGATATGTCCATGTATGGGCTGGAGGACTATACGTCCGTGCGGCATGTGATGGTCAAGCTGGACTGAACCGGTTATGAAATTCATAATCTGTATTGAGGCAAATTACAAAATACAAGCATCAAATCCCAAATAAATCTCAAATCCCAAAATCCAATGACCAATACGCGCTATCGCCTCCTGTGGGTGAAGGTGATAGCGCTTTAGGATCGAATTTAGAGTCGCATTTCAAAGTTCCCAAACTTTGATTTTCTGATAAACTTGGAGGTCAGTGGATTTTTTTTGGTTTTGTATTTTGAAATTGAGTCATTGTAATTTATTTGTGATTTGTTTTTTGTTATTTTCAGATTAAGTTCAATTAAAATGAATACGGAGGTATATGAGGAATGCCGGCACAGTCCAAAAAAACTTTGCTGATTATTCGTCATGGCGAAACAAAGTGGAACGCCGAACATCGATTTCAGGGGCATGGCGACAGCCCGTTGACGGAAACCGGGCGCAACCAGGTCGCGGCACTCGGTCGCCGAATGCAAGCCATAAATTTTGACGCATTGATCAGCAGCGACCTGGGACGCACCCGGGAGACCTCAGCGATAATTGCCGGTTTCACAGGTCATGCCGCAGAGTTTGACAGCCGCCTAAGGGAGAGAAATTACGGCGTGCTTGAGGGGTTGACCGTGCCGGAAATAAGGGCCCAACATTCAGATGTGTACGATCGTTTCAACATGGATAACCCGGACTACATCCTGCCCGAAGGTGAAAGCCACCGCCAGCACTATCAGCGCAATGTCTCCTTTTTTAAAGAATTTCTGGCCGGGCGATTCGGCGCTAAAGTAGTGGTGGTGGCCCATGGCGGGGTTCTGGACAGTATATTTCGCTACGTGGCCGGCTTACCGCTGGATCAGCCACGCTGCTACATTACGACCAATGCCAGCCTGACCATCGTCAGCCACGGTGAATTCTACGGCACCAAGCGCTGGGTGATCGAAACCTGGTGCGATGCCAGCCATCTGAACGGAATCGCTTTGGATTTTGGTTTGGGCTGAACGGATTAGCTTTGTCAATATGATACTTGAGAGGAGGAAAACATGAAAGAGCCGCCTCTGGCCAAAAATCGGCCAGTCTGATCAAATAATAGAAACTAATGAACGTCGAACTTCGAACGTCCAACATCGAACATCGAACATCGAATAATGTATTCTGTCTATTTAAAACGATTGAGCGCAGCGATTCCATCAATCCGAAATCCGCTACCTAAAATCCCAAATCTTATCTTGCCCTCATCTTGCGCCAGCCCTGCTCACTGAACTTCTGCTCGCGATTCAAACCCCACGCTTTCATCGCCTCAAAATACGCCAGAATGTCCGTCTTAGCGAGCTTTTGAATTTCATCGCGTTCCTGATTTCTGCGTTTGGTGTCATCCGGGGTAATCCCCAACCAGGTGGCATAGCCGTCGTCAAAAACCTTTTCGGCCGTGAGCTCATGTGGTGCGATTCCCATGGAACCGGCGTACTGTCGCACCATATCCATGTTCATCTCCAGCACCCAGCCGTTGTCCCACACCCGGCTGGTAGTATCGCAGTCGACTGCCTGGCTGCACTGGGGGCAGTAGACCTCTTCGATGGCGGTTTCATTCAAGATCATCTTACCGAAAAAGATTTCAGCCGTATTTTGATTGCAGATACAGGCGACTTTGTAGCTCTGACACATGGTATTTCTCCTTGAATTTAAGTAGAGTTTACCATGGATGGTACAATCTCGGCGTTCTGATTGCATTGACCTAAGTCAAGAGGCCATATAATGGTTTGCAACCGTTTAGGGTTCAAAGGTTTGGGGCTTGGGGCTCCGCTCTTTGAGCTTGGGGCTTCGCCCTTTAGGCTTCGCTTTCAGCTACGACCCCACAAGACGACCCCACAGGTCGCCTCCGACTTCGACCCCACACGCAGGGTTTGGTACCCAACTCACAGGCCAAGCATAGAAAAGTTGTGTTCAGTTTGTAGAATCCGAAATTTTAAGAGACCAATATTTTGCATATTCGTTAGATTCTCTGAAATGTTAAAAGCTTGAATATTAAACAGATAGGCTTGAGGCATCAGGTAAAGAAGGTCGATTCAATTGAAATTCATTTCAGCCCCGCTTTGCGCAAAGCATTAGCTGCATCTTCCAGTAGAGCCGTATCCCTATAAATTGCTATTTGTTTGAATTGTTCTAATGATAACCCAGTATTCAATTGATTCACTTTATCAACCAAATCACGGGCCTTGTTCTCCTTGCCTATTTTTACATAAAATATTGCTAATCCAAGATACCCTATCCAACTATCTGGCTCTCGATTTATGCAATTTTTTAGGTTTGCAATCGCCTCATCAAGTTTTCCGAGTCTGGCATATGACACTCCTAAAAAATATAAATACCAGGGTGGGTATAATGGATGAAGACGCATAGCCTTCTTTATAAGAGCAATACAATCCTCCCACATACTCACAGAGAATTTTACCTGAGCATAAAATGCGTGAATATCAGCATAATTTGGTCCGAGCAATATGGATTTTTCTCCGAAATCCAGAGCGTCATCAAAACGTTTTTTAATTAAGCAAATTTGACTTTTAGCTGAGTAGCTTACCGGATCGGTAGTATCCAGTTTGAAAGCCCTTTGATTAAATTCGATAGCCCTAACTAAAGATATTTCACGAGATTTACCAATCCCAAAACGGGCATCTCGTAAATACGTCCAGGTTAGTGCATTTAAAGCACCCACGTAGTTTGGATCTTTTTGTAATGCCTGCTCACAGAGCTCTCGTGCTTTAGCAATATTGTCTGTAGTTGCACTGTGTAAATATTTTACCGCTTCAACCAGATTTCCCCAAGCTTCCAAATTGCTCGTCGATTTTATCCGTGCGCGAGCTTGTTCATCAGCAGTCAATTTCAACTGGAGAGCAGCTACAATTTTTACTGTAATTTCGTCCTGGAGGTCAAATATATCCTCCAGAACCCGATCATATCGCTCTGCCCAAATGTGAAGGCCATTAGTAGCATCGACTAGCTGGGCGTGGATACGAACTCGATTTCCTGAGCTTTGAATACTGCCCTCCAGTACATATTTCACCGCCAGTTCTCGACCGACTTGCTGGACATTAACTGCTCTCCCCTTGTAAGTGAAGGTAGAGTTGCGAGCAACCACAAATAGATCTGGAATCTTGGAAAGGGCAGTGATAATGTTTTCAGAGGTCCCATCAGCCAAGAAGTCCTGGTTGGGATCGTTACTGAAATTTGTAAGCGGCAAAACAGCGATAGAGGGCTTCTGATGAGGAGTTTTTTTCACTTTTTTTGCTTCGGTCATTAGTTGAACGCGATAAACCCGGACCGGCTTTGTAATATTTTTTACTTGGTGATCACCAAGATCCTCGAATTCCAAATCAAGTTTATTTTCTATATGCTCAAACGCTGTACCGGAAATGCAAACGCCGCCGCCTTCGCATATGCTTTCTAAACGAGCCGCAATATTTACTCCATCACCGTAAATCCGATTCTTTTCTTCGACGACATCTCCAAGATTGACGCCAATGCGAAATACCATTTGGCGCTCTTCGGGTAGCTCCTGGTTTCGTTCGGCCAAATCCCGCTGGATCTCGACGGCACATTGCACCGCATCGACCACACTGAAAAATTCGGCCAGCAGGTTATCTCCCGGGGCATCAACTACACGACCCCGATTCTGCTTTATGAAGGCGGTCATCGCCTCTTTATAGGCCGTCAAGGTATGGATGGTACAGGCCTCATCGTTACCCATGAGGCGACTATAACCTTCGACATCAGCACTGAGGATTGCGGTGAGTTTACGTTTCAAACCTTCTTTTGGCATAGTTTTGCCCAACATTTGCTGGTTGTAAAACGAATAATGGGGAAGGGATGATTGATACAATCACTAACAATTATAAATAACCATAAGTGTTTATGAGGTCAAGGATAATGATTGACGAGAATTTTTTTGCTGGAAAAAATCTAATAAATTGGGTTATGACCTCCAAATATAATCAAGTGGTGATAATTGAGAATATATGCAAAATCTCTAAAATACTGTTGGTAGATGAAATCTCAACTGGAACAAGATTACAATATCATACATGACATTTTTCAAATCATCACCCACCAGGAATGCTGAGAGTATAGGGAATGTCCCTGGAAGTTGCCATGGCCAAGCTCTGACGGGGATGGCTGATTTGTAGCAAGAATGTTTTGAATATGGGGGTCAAGGGTGAAAGCCCCATGGCCATATTTTTAGCATTTGCGATAAGACTTTGCTGCATGCACCATAAAGGATTCCTTGTACGCAACTTATAGTAAGTCTGGATGGTGCTCCTGCAGCCATTCCCGGACATTTTTTTCCATCTCAACCACAAATTCAATTAATTCATCAGCATCTTGTTCGGTGGCAGCGCCCACATAATCGTATTCTACGATGTTTCGTTTAGATCGGCATGAATCCAGATACTCTGCATCTTTTTTTCTGTCTTGGCCTAAGATTAGTGGCAACGCTTGAATTGTCCGATAGTGCTGCAAATTTCTTTCGGCTTTGTAACCTTCTGCATAGAGTAATACAGTGCAAAGTTTTAAAGCAGCGTTATACGCAATACCAAAGCGCCAGCCGTCTGAGATTCCTACTTTAGCATCTTTTAGATCACGGGCAGTGATTGCCATCAAATTTGAAATTTCCTTAGCGCTGGTTTGGTGGCGACGTAGCCAACCATTATTTAGCCATTGTGTTAAGCTCATTATCATTTCCTAAAATAAAAATTTTAGGTTCATCAAACACCCGGGTTATAAAATGGTCTTTTTCTGTCAGCCTCTTTCTTAATTCCTTAACGGTGAACACATGAGGATTGATCTCACGCCCAATTTTATCAGATACACCCGACAGCAAGCCAACCAACTTTCTTAATCCAAGATCACCTACAACAAATAAATCGACGTCACTTTCGGCCATTTCCCTTTGCCGTGCAATCGAGCCAAATACAAAAGCGATCAGGATCTCCCTGTTGTTTTTCAACTTATTATGAAGAACATCCACCAAACCGACTGTCTTCAGCACAAGGCGCTGGATATCCAAAAAAAGGGGGTGGTTTTTGTTCGCCCTATAATACGTTCGGTTGCCGTCCTTGCGCTTAATCACAAGGTCCAGACGCAACAGCTTCTTCAATTCTGTTTGAATTGTGCCGATCGCATAACCGGAGCGCCTTTCGATCTCACGCATGTGCAATTCGCTGTCATTGACACCGAAAAGCAGGCGGAAAATATCAGCCCGAACGTTCGATGATAGTATTTCTGATAGCAACGCCATTATGTATGCTTATACCATACTATTGTACGCAATATCCATACAAAAATTAACGCTGTAGTATTTACTTTTCATTGAGGATCCGCGGAATGTGAGCGAAGGGAATTTAACGGGGGCCAATCAACTCAATCAACTAGTCAACCTAATCAAATCAATTTAGCCCATCAACTTTAATAATCACCAGCGTAATATCATCCTCGGTTTTGCGGCCCAGGGTAAATTCGTTGAGTTGGTCATAAACGGCGTTTAATATTTGGGCGGCATCCGCGTCGGCGTTGCTGCGAATGATATTGCGCAGCCGTTCTTTGCCGAACATCTCACCGGCCCGGTTAACAGCCTCCCAGATTCCATCGGTTCCGACGGCAATTATCTGGCCGTTGGTTAGCCCGTTGCGGTGATTCTCCTCATAATCAAAGCCTTCACTAACCCCTAAGGCCATGCCGCTGCCTTTCAGTTCTTCAAACTCGTCGCCAGCCGGGTCATAAACCAGGGCCGGATCGTGGCCGGCGCGCACCCAGTCCAGACGTTTTTTTTCCGGATCGATGCTCAGATAAAACAGGGTCATGAATCGGCCCGTCTCGAGGACATCCTGGGTCAGGTGGCGGTTCATGGCCGTGATGATTTCGGAGATGGTCCCCGGCTGCGAGGCACGCATTCGCAAGAAAGCACGGGCCGTGGTCATCAGCAGCGCTGAATCCACCCCATGGCCGGAGATATCTCCCACGACGACGCTGAACGGCCCTTTCTTGGATTCCCGCCGCCAGAGGAAATCAAAATAATCGCCCCCGATCTCGTCGCAGGAAACATTGCGCCCGGCAATGTCGAGGCCCTGGACCTTTGGCTTGTCCTGGGGCAGCAGGCTTTTCTGAACCTCGCCCGCCAGGGCCAGGGCTTTCTTGTGTTCGGTCATGTCCGTGATGAACGCCATGTTGCCGATCACCCTGCCCTGATCGTCCCGCAGGGTGTTGCCGTGAATCAATATGGGGACATGGCGTCCGTCTTTTGCGACCACGCTGCCTTCAAACTCGCGATACTCCTTGGCCAGAATATGCTCTTTATTGCCCACAATAAACTGTCGGAATTCAGGGGTGGCCAGATCGATGGGTCTTTTACCGATAATCTCTTCGCGGGAGTAGCCCAGCATCCTGCAATAGGCATCATTGACTTCAAAGATCACCAGATCTTCGTCCATCAGAATAAAGCCCTCGGCGGCGGTCTCGACGATCCGGCGAAATTTTTCCTCGCTTTTGCGCAGGGCGTCTTCGGCCAGCTTGCGCTCGGAGATGTCTACCAGAATGCCCTGGTTGTGGGTCTTGACCCCGGCGGCATCCCGCACAACTGAGGTTTGATCTTCAATCCAACGAATGTCTCCCGATTTCGTCAGGATGCGATACACCTGGGTGTATTCTTCCACATCCGCCTCGGCATAGCGTCTGACTTCGGAGCCGACCCGTTCCATATCGTCGGGATGTACAAGGTCTTTAAATAAGTTTTCGCCCTTGAAAAACTCTTCCACTTCATATCCCATTTGGCGAATATTTTCGGAAACATATTCCAGTTGCGAGTTTTCGCCGGCGCTACGCCGGAAGAGTATTACCGGGCTGCGGTCAACGATCATCTCCGCCATCCGCAGGGCCTTTTCGGTTTGATCCCGCTCGGCACACTTTTTATTGTAGTCTACTGTGCGAGCGTCGTAGCTGCTTTTAAGTACATTGCACGTTTTTTGAAGGTCTTCCAGGCGGCGGCGCAATTCATCGGCTTCGGCCGCTTTGCGTTTAAGATAATGAAGCTCCTGGATTAGCTCTTCTTTTGATTTGTCCAATTCTAATTGCATATTTCAGTTTCCTAAACCAGAGAATGTTTGAACGAAGACTCGTCTAAACGATTTGTAGGGTTTCGCCCCTTAATTTCATATTACGATAATTGCTTGATTTTTGTCAGCTGGATTGAGATACGGAAATCAATATTGCAGATCGTGCTCAACCCAACCTACCAAAAACCGGACGAATCGTTCAGGCACTAGTTAGAATACACCACTACCGGAGCATTCCTATTCCTAAATGTAAGACAGAGCGCAGCGATTCCAACATTCGTCATTCGACAATCGTCATTCGTCATTTTTTATTAAGGATATGCGTGGCCGTACCCAGAAAAATCTCAGCCGCCTCGCCTTCCGTTTCGGAAAGGGTCGGATGCGGATGAATGCTTAAGGCCATATCCTCTGCCAGAGCACCCATTTCAACTGCCAGAACCCCTTCTGAAATCAGCCCCTCCGTATCCCGACCGGCAATGCCGACGCCCAGAATACGTCCGGATTCCGAATCAACCAGGATTTTTGTCAATCCCTCCGGCGCCCCCATGGTGGTTGCGCGGCCAGAAAACTTCCATGGGAAACGCTGCACGCTTACCGGACGGCCTTCGCGGCGGGCCTCCTCTTCTGTTAAGCCGCACCAGGCGATTTGGGGGTCGGTGTAGACCACCGCGGGTATGGCCCGCACATCGAAGGCCGACGGCTCTCCGGCAATGACCTCGGCCGCGATTTTGCCTTCCCGGGTTGCCTTGTGGGCCAGCATCATGCCGCCGGCAACGTCCCCGACGGCAAATATTCTCTCATCGGATGTGCGCATCCGATCATCGATAACCACAAATCCCTTATCGTCCAGTTTAACCTTGGTGTTTTCAAGGCCTATACCCTGCGACGCCGGCCGGCGCCCGATGGCAACCAACACCCGGTCAAACGTTTGCTGCGGGCTGTCGACATCACCCTCCAGCGTGACGCCCACACCGCGATCGGTTTCCTCAAGAGAGGTGACCTTGGTTTTCAAATGGATCTGCTCGAATATACCTTTGAGCTTTTTATTTAGCGGCTGCACCAGATCCCGATCAACTCCCGGCAGCAGTCCGTCCGCAAACTCTACCAGGGTAACCTTGGAACCCAACGCTGCATAGACCGTTCCCAACTCCAAGCCGACATACCCGCCACCCAGCACCAAGAGCTTGTCGGGGATATCGGCCAGGGCCAAGGCACCGGTGGAGCTCATAATTCGGCCGCCGGATTTAAAGTCAGTGCCGGGAAACGGAATCGGCCGCGAGCCCGTGGCCAGCACAGCATGGCGAAATTTAATGCGGCTGACCTCGGAATCGTACAATCGCACCGTGCCCGAACTTTCAAATTCAGCCCGGCCGTTGATAATTTGCACACCGCGCCGTTCACTGAGGCTGATCAGGCCATTGGCCATCTTATCGATCACCCTGGCTTTCCAATCCCGCAGTCCCGCCAGGTCAATTTGCGGCTTACCGAAAGAAATCCCCATGGATGCAGCTTTATCGGCGTCATAAATAAGTTCTGCCAGGTACAGAAATGTTTTGGATGGGATACACCCTTTAAACAGGCACACTCCACCGGGTCGCTGGGCGGTATCGACCATGGTCACATCCATTCCCAGGTCCGCTGCCCGGAACGTAGCGGCATATCCCCCCGGCCCGTTGCCGATTACCAGGAGTTCCGTCTCCTGCGTAAGCTCACCCATTACCATTGGAAAACCTCCGGTTTTTGCAGGTTGTTTGTTGTATGTTGTGTGTCGGGTTTCGCGTTGCGGGTTGCGGGTTGCGCGTTGTGTGTCGCGTGGTACGTGTTTACTGAAATCCATCGTCGATCGGCCTGAGCCGTGAACCTTACACCTTACACCCTATACCTTAAACCCATAATTATTCAGCGGCAGCCGGGCGGTTTCAACGTCTGTCGAACACCGAATGCCGAAAGCCGATCTAATACCCAATACCGAATACCCAATACCCAATCAAACCATACTCATCAGCAACTCATCCGGATCTTCGAGCGTATCCACGAGGATCTTGAGAAATTTTATCGCGTCAGCGCCGTCCAGCACCCGGTGATCGATGCACAGCACAATCGGCATCATCAGGCGCGGGACAATGATATAATCGCCTTTACCCTGCTCCCTCACAACCGGCTGCATGCGTGCCTGTCCCATACCCAGAATGGCAACCTCCGGATAATTGATAATCGGGGCAAAAAACCCGCCTCCCATCGCCCCGGCATTGGTGATGGTAAACGTTCCGCCCTGCATTTCTTCAACCGTTGCCTTGCGGTCCCGGGTCCGCTTCACCAGATCGGTCAATTCGATCGCCAATTCCCTGATGCTTTTGCGATCCACATCCTTGACGACCGGCACAATCAGGCCGTTTTCCGTGTCTACAGCGACGCCGACATTATAATAATGTTTAACGATAATTTCGTTATTTTGGATATCCAGGGTCGCATTAAAATTGGGATAGGTTTTCAAGGCGGTGGCTACCGCTTTCAACGCAAACACCGTAGTGGTCAATTTACCGCCGACAGCTTCGATTTCTGCTTTGTGTTTCTGTCGAAAGGCCTCCAGCCGGGTGACGTCGACAACATCCTGGCTGTTGACGTGGGGTATTTGCGACCAGGCCAACGACATTTGTCTGGCAGTCGCCCGACGGATGGAGCGAAACGGAACCCGCTCCACGTCACCCCATTTGCTGAAATCAGGAAGGGGAGGCACCGCCACAACGTGAGCTTGACTCGGTATAATAGCCTCGGGTACAGCGGCTGAAGCCGCCTCGACGCTTGGGCCGGTTTCGGCAAAGCCCCGCACATCCTCGGCGGTCACCAACCCCGCCGGTCCGCTGGGCGTCACCGCATGCAAATCCACTCCCAACTCACGGGCCAAACGCCGGGTCGCCGGGGAAGCCGGCACGGGCCCTCCCCTTTGCGCCGCAGCCGCCGGCGCGGCAGCGTTGGTCGCCACCGGCGCAAACTCCTGTTCAACGGTTGGTTTTACATCATCAACAGGGTGAACCTCATCACCGTTTGAAAACGTCATCATTACGTCACCGACGTTTACAACATCTCCCGGTTTGACAAATATCTCCAGTATTTGGCCGCTAAACGGCGATGGAATTTCCACGGCCGCTTTGTCGGTTTCGACTTCCAGGATAATATCGCCCTCTTTAACCTCCTGTCCCACTTCGACCGGAACGGCAAGAACTTCACCTTCATGAATGCCTTCTCCGAGATCCGGCAATTTAAAGGACCTGGACATGTTTCCTCCCTGGGGAAATCACATTTTCCCCGTGTATCGCCTTTCTAATCAGTTTACTTTTCCCTGTATTTGTTTGAAAAGAAGGGTTTCAGGTGTCGGGTGTCAGGTGTCAGGAAATGAAATCGCTACGCTCAGTCTTTTAAAAAGATGAGACAAGAAAATTCCCGCCTTTGGCTATTTTCCGCTGGAGAATTCGATATCTGTTTTTGTGTTAGCTTTCGACATTCGAAAATCTATCTTCCCAGCACCTTATACCCTTTACCTTCTTCCTCATACTCCTGCTTTGTACATCTTAAGCCTTGGGCTTTGCGCTTTGAGCCTTTGGCCTGACACCCGAAACCTGACACCTGAAACCTGCTCAATCGTTATACCCAATAGCCATTGCTCTCCTCATTAGCCAGCCATCACTTTTTTCGCTGCTTTGACTATCCGCTGCGCGTTCGGGATATAAGCGCTTTCCCTGGCAAACATCGGTGTGATGACATCATAGCCGGTCACGCGTTCGATGGGAGCTTCCAGATAGTAAAAAGCCTTTTCCATCAAACGGGTGATTATTTCAGCACCCGGTCCATAGCTGCGGGGTGCTTCGTGAATCACAACGGCTCGGCCCGTTTTCAGGACTGATTGGACAAACAATTCATCATCCAGAGGTGCGACGGTCAGGATATCGATTACTTCGGCCTCCACGCCTTCCTGTTTCTCCAGAACGGTGGCCGCCTCCAGGGTTGGACGCATCATGGCACCGTAGGATATCATGGTTAGATCTTTGCCTTCCCGTACAATTTTCGATTTGCCGATGGGCATGGTTTCCACTTCATCGGGCACTTCTTCGCGAAAGGCCCGGTAGAGCGCTTTGGATTCATAAAAAATCACCGGATCCGGATCCCGGATAGCACTGACCAGTAAAGCCCGGGCGTTGCGCGGTCCGGATGGAATAACCATTTTCAAACCCGGCGTATGGGCCCAGTAGGCTTCACGGCTCTCGGAATGGTGCTCGAGTGCCCGCACGCCGCCCCCATATGGGGTTCGCAGAACCATCGGCACATGAAATCTACCCTGGGACCGCCAGCGATACCTAGCAGCGTGATTTTCTATCTGGTGAAAGGTCTGGTAGCTAAATCCCGAAAATTGGATTTCACAGACCGGCTTGAGGCCGTATAAAGCCATGCCAATGGACATGCCCGCGATAGCAGATTCCGCCAAAGGGGTATCCAAAACGCGCTCCTCGCCGAACCGGTCAATAAGACCGTCAGTTGCCCGAAACACGCCGCCATCTACTCCGACGTCTTCTCCCAGTATAATGACGTCGTCATCTTTTTCCATTTCCTGGCACAAGGCCAGGTTGAGGGCCTGAACCATTGTCATTTTAGCCATTTTTACCCTCCTCCCCCATCTCGGCAAGTTCCCTGGCAAATTCCTCCTTTTGGTCCCGTAAAAAAGGGGGCAACTCGGCATAGGCATGCTCGAACATATGCATGGGATCACCCATGGCTTGCATTTGTGTTTCGGCGTTATCAACGGCAGCCTGAATTTCTTTCAGAACAGCGGATTCAAAACTGTCGATTGTTTCGGTGGTGATCAATCCTTTGGCCAACAGGTATTTTTGAAACCTCGTAATCGGATCCCGCTTTTTCCATTTTTCCACTTCCTCATCGGTTCGATAGCGTCGGGGATCGTCGGCCGTCGTGTGCATCGTCAGCCGGTAGGTAACACACTCAATCAGGGTGGGACCGCTACCGGATCGGGCCCGATCGACGGCCTCTTTTGCCGCGGCGTAGCCGGCAAGGATATCGTTGCCGTCAACTTGGATACCCGGGATGCCGTAAGCCAGCGCTTTCTGAGCGATGGTTTTTGATCTCGTCTGTTTGGTGCGCGGAATGGAAATGGCCCACTGGTTGTTCTGACAGACAAAAACGGCCGGGATCTGGAATACGCCGGCAAAATTAAGGCCTTCGTGAAAATCGCCCTGGGACGTTGCGCCGTCGCCAAAGTAGACCATGACGACCTGGTCGGTTCGGCGGTATTTTGCCGCCCAGGCCAACCCTAACGCATGCAAAATTTGCGATCCGACCGGAACGGAATCCGGTAAGTCATTTTGGTCCGGTGGTATGTAAGCCCCTTCGCCGAACCCGTTGTAGTAGGTGATGAAACTTTCGAGCGTTCGGCCACGCCAGATTTCAGCCGCGCTTTCGCGAAAGGCCGGCACGAACCAGTCGGATAGGTCCAGTACGGCGGCGGTTCCCAAATGGGCGGCCTCCTGACCGCTGATGGGAGGGAAAGTTCCGATCCGCCCCTGTCTTTGCAGGTTCAGCAATCTCTCATCAAATCTTCGACTCAATAGCATTGTGTGATGAAGTTTGAGAAGAATTTCCTCCGGAATATCGGGTTCCAGATCAGTGTCCAACTCACCGTTCTCATCCAGGATTGAGAGATATTCAATTTTATCGGCGATATCAATTTCTTTTCTCGGCATCTAGTTGCTCCTTGTTTGCACAGCAGTGCAATAAACTGCGGCGTTGCCCCTCGGATCTATGTTTTTTTGCTGTGGCATCCCGCAAAAAATCTGTTAGAAGCAATATGTTACCAAGTTATAATTTAGTCAAGTTGTCAGGATCTAACACTCTAATATTACTATAATTTTATTAACATAGTCACTACTGCCGGCATGGAGAAGGCATCGGTGGGCTTGATTCCAGTAGTATAACGACGGCATGGCCGAAGGGGGCAGAAGTTTAGGGGAATAAAAGACTGGGGCACTATAGCGCACAGCAACGTCATGGCGACCGTTGATTGCACTATGGAGATATATCAGGTCGGCTGAGGTTATTCTACGATTTCCAGCACAACCCGTCTTTGTTCTTTGGCTGAAGCGGCACCAACGATAATTCGCAGGGATCTTGCAGTGCGGCCTTGCTTGCCGATAATTTTACCAAGATCTTCTTTAGCGACCTTCAGCTCCAGTACAGTTGCCTGGTTTCCTTCTATCGCAGACACGTTGACTTCTTCAGGTTTGTCCACAAGTGCACGGGCGATTCGTTCAATCAGCTCCTTCATTGTCATTCTCCTTCATTACCCGTTTGACGCAAAATGTTATTGGAGACTGGATTTTCTAATTGCGACATAAGAAACTGATAATACTCTACATTTAAGGGCACAACACGCCTACCGGTTCCGGTAGGATCCTACTGGAAAATTGGGATCGACGAGAATGATACATCTGCCAATATTGCTGATGGATACTTTGTATATAGTATCTTGTAATTTATCTTTTTCGAGCCTATCTACATTTTTAAGGTTAGTGTGACCGTATCTGTCACACCCATGGTGTAAGATCTCCTTAAAAGAACAAACGAAAGGAGATCTTATGAATATCGATCAATTAAGACAACAGTTTCCGG
>Ga0209367_1004071_pt1 | contig 20077 bp, 12 predicted proteins | sample WorMetLIZISLAND2_FD_187412 | JGI IMG/M metagenome (GOLD analysis project Ga0209367, IMG submission 187412) | Marine gutless worms symbiont microbial communities from Max Planck institute for Marine Microbiology, Germany - Olavius geniculatus... ...
CAGTGGCCGACATTTTGAGCATACGATGTGAACTTCGTACTGAAATATGTTAACTGAACTGTGTGCTGGTTCATAAAATGTCAATTATTTCTGTTTTAAACCTGTTGTTTATCGTCAGTTAGTAAAATTCGTGATGGACGTGTTGTGAAATGTAAAAATTTGGTGGGTGGTCGCGCTTAATACTGCATAACTTTGTCATAGTTGGAGATAATGAATAAAATTTTGCAGGTTAACGTAAATTTGAATGGATAATAGGCGTGTAAAATTTTGTTTAAAAATTTTCAGCCGTTTCGGAAAAATTATCAGAAAACCTCAGGGGGGTAAAATTTTTTGGCGCACCCTGTATATAACAAAGTAAGTCGGTATAGTTACCATGTCGGCGACATCCAGTGGATTGTCGTTGATGTCTGGCACGCATTCGTTCGCTGCACAACAAACGACAAACCGTGCAATGCGTGCATTCAAAGCAACAGTTTTTATGCGCATACACAGTGTATATAATACAGATACACTGTATAGACGAGAAATATTAGTAAACAGCAAAACAAAGCATACTTCTGAACGAAGAAACAGTAGGCCTATTCAAATTTCAACGTTATCCCATACAGATGAGCGAATTTTATACCGACTCCATAACGAGTAACGACGACCGTTTGAAATCAGAGGGTACTAGTGTATACTACCAGTTTTGCTAGCTTTAGGCCTATACACCGACAACATTTCATGTACATATTACAATTTATTAAAATCCTAAGTCCTATAGAGTAGAGCTGATTAATGCAACGGGTTTCAGCCAACTTGTGGAACAATGGGAACATTGCATTGCACTGCAGGGAGATTATGTTGAAAAGTAACATAACTGTAAGAATTGTGCGATTTACTGTCGTTGTATAAAGGATGTTAGATCTGAAACTTATTGAACGACCCTCGTGTGGTGGTGGGGTTCTTAGAGAAGGCAGCGAGCAAACGCATGTTTGGGCATGAAAAACCCTGAAAACGTGAAAACGTATGCAGTTGGTAGGCTATATAACTTAATTTCATCAGTTTATTGCATAAATTTGCATTCAGAAGTTCACAACTGAAACGGAGAGGTCGCCCCTGAAGCTAAGGAGGAAGTTGTCGCCCTCTATCGCTCCCTGGCTAAATTTTTTGTCGGTCTGATCAAAACAAGAAAACACCATAGGCCTACATGGCAGCAGCAAGCAGGTATTGTTCGATGAAGAAGCGTAGCCCACGTGGACGCGACACTTCGACGAAGCTCATGCTAATGCTACGATCGACGTAAAAACTATTTTAGTGCTTTGCCATGCGCGACAAGTGCATGCAGCAGCCGCAGATAAGAGAAACGATTTACTTACTGACGGCGCGGATGAGCTGTGCAAGGAGAACGCCTGAACAGAAGTCAGTCTGCAGATCGGTGACGACTACGCCCGAGTTGAGCTTTTGCAGATAGTGATTAGCCCAGTCCGTGTAGATCTGTCAACATTATACCTGACTACCGTACGTCACATTATATAGCGCCTAACACTGCACAGTACTTATGATCGACACGATACGATAAGCAAATATTTAACGTGCGGCCAAAACCGACGCTCTGCATAATGCATTACGTACAATGCGTTAGGTTTACATCAGACTCAGAAATTCCACGCAGTGACCATTGGCAAAGATACCACTTCTAGGATACGTTCACACGAATTTTGTTTTTTTTTCTAGGCTGCATTGTTTTCGAGTTACGATCCCGCACCGAACAGGCTGACAGACAGACAGACAGGTAGACGAACGGGCAAAACGCGTAATGCGGCACAAGACGTTCAACGTGCGTTCAACAGACGGCGCCACCTGCTGGAAACACAGCTAGCTGCTATAGTATAGGTCTACTTGAAGAGTCAACACATCAGCTTCATCCATCCTGTAAGCTTAATGTGCAGGCGTGAGCCCCGGCGATAGATATAGTATCGTTACTGTTATAAAACAGTATGAGAACGCTGAAGTATACTGCAAGACATGAGGTTCGACAATTAGCCACTGTTAAGCCCAAATTCCTTTACGCCGACTTTCACCAAAAAGTCGTGGACACAAACCATCTTGACATGTCGAGATGTTTGCGACGAAGTCCGCCACAAAGTCGCAAAAGTGAAAGTCGCAAAGTCGGCGTAATGGAATTTGGCCTTTAACCAGCTGTAACAGGCAGTCGAGCAGGAACGGAGCATAACCCCCTCCCCAGACTCTACCCCCTACGCTACCGCCCTCTTTTTTCAAAATTTCAGGATCCGCCACCGGATATAGGGACTTAGACTTTAGTTATCATCTGTCTTATTGGTCGCCCCTTGTACCTATTTGACCTTAACCTTAGCTGTCCTTAGTCATTGCGCTGTGACTCCATTGGCCAATCAAAGCCTAGTTCCACTGTTCTGACTCTTCTATTTCGGGGATTTGGAATTTCTGATTAATTACTTACAGTTACTTAGATCCGGTCAACCGATAACTGTCGCAGGCCCATCTAATGTTCAGCGTCATCATGTCAACAGACCACCCATATACTTTGAGGTCAAAAGCCAGGTCTTTGGCTGACCTTGACCTTAGTGGGCAGCAGGCAGGGCACCATCGCCCGGTGCCGGCTTACAAATAAAAAGACAGGTTTTCTTCGATATCGCGACGTGCACCGTAATATAACTTTATTGCAAATACTAGGCCTATTTTCTTTTGCTACGACAGCAGACAGCACAAACACTGCAAAATCTGCAGAAAACATTAATCGCTCCGCAAGTAGCAATTTTGCTCCTAAATTCTTCCAAATGGGAATTTTCAGCCACGAATTTTATATTTAATATATTTTTGAAAAAAGTTTTTCGACAGGCCAGAATTTAGAAGGAATGCGTGGGAGACAACTGCCTGTCCCTGCCAACCCAAAAGGACGCCGCTGAGCAGCAGAATACCATTATCTCTCTCCGGTTTTGCGCTGCAGACTTCTTTATTCATAGCATGCAGTAGCAAGAACATAATAGCCAGGCAATCTACAATGTTGAGCAAAAGCAACGTGCCGGCGTAAACGTCAGTGCGGCATTATTGCTGGACAATTGAACGTTGCCATCATTGACTACAGCCGCAGCCGCAGCAGCAGCAGCAGCACATCGAATGTTGTTGCGTGGCTATAGCGCGCTGACAGTGACGTATGGCTGTGATAATAGCTGGCATATAGGCTCGGCAGCAGAAACATGGTCACGCTATGTTGTTAGTCGTCGACAATGTGTGACTACACAGCGAGACTTTCTTCGGCTTGCGGATTTTAATGTGTTAACAGAAAATTAACCGCATTCTCGCCCATGCGCAACTGACCTCACTTTGTCGGATAAGCCGAGTTCAATTGTCACGATACTACATTTCATGGCTGCAGCTTTTGGCTTACGCTGCCATTTTATATGCAGCAATATCTAACGACTGCCACGTATGCAAAGGAACTAGAAATAATAGAACGAAAGGCGCACGATGTTCGCACTGACTTTAGCAACGGATTGCAGTTCCGGCGAGCAATTGTCAATAAATACAATCACAAATATAAAAAAAAAACTTCACACACTTTGCTTGCAAAGTTTACATCACTTTGACGCTGCGAGTAACAAGATAGATCTATTACAGTTTTCAATATGCGTAAAATTACGGCGTTAATTGAACGTGAAGAATCACGATGTTGCCTCACAGTAAATTCTGCAACTTTGCAACAGTGCTGTGAGAGAGTATCAAATACCGCTTAACCAGTTTATGCAGGTGTGAACAGGAACCGTAATATATGCGAAATTTCGCGTTAAAATTCTAGGCGGTCGTTGGGATATTTTTGCCGCATCCTGTATTATGCATCATCTCCAACACTGTGACAATTATACGCAGCCGGACATAGCTGACACTCTGCTGCTCGACGCAAGACTGAGTCGGTCGCTTGGTAGTAATGTTTACGATGATCGGAAATGTCGCATCATCATCATATGTCGTCATTACCAGCACAGTGCTGTGAGTCAGTCGACTGACTGATGCGTTGACCAGCTGATTGCTGCTGCTGCTGCTGATGCTGATGATGATGATCGCTAATCGTTAACTGTCTGTTATCACAGGCGCGCGCGTCGGCGCGAAATCGACGTTTATCGACCTGCTGTGAGCCAAATGTTGGTAAAACAACAACAACAATATCACAAAAGCAAAGCCGTCGACTCGTGCCGTTTCTGTTTCTTTAGTTCATAATTATCACCTCTGCAATTAACAACCGTATCCTGCACGCACATGGCTGAAAAATTTGTCCGAAAAAACGTAAAGTTTTTTTTCGGTTCTTTAAATAACCCAAAAACCTCAAAAGTCCATTTTTTGGATTTTTAGGTTTTTTATTTGTTGTGAAATTTATTACATATTTCATTCGTACTATAATCGTGATTTTTGAGTTATGACGTTAATCACGTCATTATGTCGTTCACTCATAAAAGGGTGTATAACATGTTTTTTCTGGGTCGCAATTTTGTGTACGGTGTTCATTAGACAGTAAACCAAAAAAACCTAAGAAACCTAAAAAATTTTTTTTAAAAACTTTAAAAACCTAAACATTTTTTTTAAAACCTAAGTCTTTTTTCCAGGCCAGTGCACGCATAACCTATCTCAGCGGCTGTTCATTTTTCCCCACCAGTGAAGAGGTCTGGGGAGCGGAACTATGCCCTTTCAGAGGATTTTTTTCCGATTTGTGTGTGAAAAAGTGTTATGGTGCATTTTTGCCACTCTTTTGAGTGAATGAGTAGGCTGCTAGGGGCACGTGTCCCCAGCAGTGTTTGAATTGTCGGGGAAGGAATTGGGGGTTGAACCCCCAACTGTTTTCTCAACCCCCCCTAACACATTGTCAAATTATGTTACGGGGGGTCAGCTATATACTATATACACGGTGTTTCAAAAAAACCCTTTTTGTTTTTTTTCATAGTTCACTCAAATGATGATCAATTTACACAAAATTTGTATCAGTTGTAGCTGAAGAAATACTAATTCAAAATGTTGCAACAAAATATGGCAGTTGATCAAATATTCTTTGCTAGTCCAGACGTAATGCTGACGTCATAATGTGTCACGGGTACAAGCTGGATAGTCTCAACTGGTGCTTTCAGTTGTTACCCTGCTCCAATATTGAAAAATCTAGTTCATTCATGAAAACTGTTGAAGTTTTACAGTTACAGTTACAAAAACATGCAAAGCGATGGCATTTACGTGTCTGTGGGGATAGTTGGACTTTTACGCGTTCGAGCAAGACAGTGCACTAGCACACCGAGCTTGCAAAATGGTTGCATTTTTGGATCGCAAGACGCCTGATTTCATGTTTTCATGTTGTTTAGTGCTGACACAATAAACATTTTTCGTTAGCGAACCAGATTAAGCTCACCATCGAAGTAGGGTAGCATCTGACAGCACCAGTTAATACTATCCAGCTTGTACCCGTGACACATTATGACGTCAGCATTACGTCAGGACTAGCAAAAAATATTTAATCAACTGCCATATTTTGTCTAAATATTTTGAATTAGTATTTCTTCAGCTACAACTGGTACAAATTTTGTATAAATTGATCATCATTTGAGTGAATTATAAAAAAACAAAAAGGGGTCCTTTTTATGAAAAACTGTGTACATGTATACAGTTACATCACAATTTTGGTCTGGCTCCGAACGTCGAAAAGTTTAACCCCCAGCTAATTTTTCACAATTCAAACACTAGTCCCCAGTGCCCCCCTATGGCTAAGCCAGTGGCGCCATGTCGCAGTCCTTGATATCTTCTGCTGTCTGGCCATGATTTACTCGACCTTCTGCGTTTGATTTTGATTTCTCCATCATGTTTGCAGGAAAAATACGTGTCATGTATACGCAGTGCAGATTCTATTCTATGCGAGTGTGTTTGCATGAGAATGTATCTTAAATGCGAGCGTGCACGTGCACGCAGTGAGCCTATCCGGAAGCTGATGACTGTGGTAAATCTGGCTTTAGTGCTGCACGCTATGCACGCGTTCTGTTGGATCATTCAGAGACGGACGCGTTCGGCAATTAGACGTAGCGCTCTGTTGCCCATCCGTTAAACACGGCACGCCTGTCGGACGCGTCCTGTCTGGTCTTATACTGCTACCACGGGAACGATAAATCCGCGGCTCTACGTGCGCGCGTGTGCGTATGTCTACGCGCGTAGATGAGCAAGCGACGCGCGGCGCCCGTCGTGCAGTGCTAATGCAATTACAATGCGCGGTAATTGCTGAGTGGAGCGAAGCTGTGACGATAAATCAACGAAATCCGCGGCGGTGTTGCCGGGGGCTGGGCGATGACGCGAGGCTTATAGCGCAGTATTGAACGCCGCCCATGTGCCGACCAAGACAAGACTGGACGGCCGACAACGGCGCTCTGTCGATGGACGACCTTAGGCCTACTTCAAGTTCTCGCTGCACTGCGTCTCATCGTTACAATGTTGCGTTAAACGGATTTCCACCCAAAAGCAACGTACAAGTAATAGAATTTAGTTGTGAGCTATGACCGAGTATCAGCGTGTTTGTCAGCTATTGTAGCCTATACCACTGTTGTGATTCTGTAGAAATGCATTTTGCAAACGCTAGCGATCGCGCAAAGCCGCAAGCCAGGAGCAATGTATACAACGCTCTTATCCTGTACACAAAATTACAACCGGTCCGCCGTGATATAGATAAAATTACAAATGCTTTCCTAACGATTCCGGACGACTCTAGAAGCGAGTGAGGCGGATTTGCGGCAAGAGCTCTTTCCTTCCATTACAGACCGACGAACGACCGAGCACTAACTGGATAAACAGTCTCACGCAGTATCGTAATCGTACGTATAGCAGTAAAATACTGATGCAGCGTTTATTCCATTACAAACCATCTGATATGATGATGCTATATGGTCATAGGGCTTGCTATATATACGAGTTGTACTCCCATACTGACTTTTCCCGGCAGCTGAAACGATAAGTTTGTATACACATGTACAACTAAAACGAAGATGCCAAGCAAAGGAAAGCAAAAAGTGCTACAGAATAAAACTAGACCTGGCAGCCGAAGCTGAGCCGCAAAATGTTCGAGCCGAGCCGAGCCGAGCCGCATTTTTTCTAGCCGCCGCCGCAAAATATCCGAGCCGAGTCGCTCGAGCCGCAAAAATTTTTCAGGTTGTATTTTTAAACTGTCCGTAATATTCGTTTATTCATCTTTAAGTTGTAAGGTGTAAGATTCGTCGCTAAGGAATCTGGATGCGTCGCAAGAGCATCTGCTCCTGCATTCTACCCGTTAGGCCTATCTGTGAGCATTTTGCTGCTGTTGGGCGAATATTTTGGCGAAATCACATCACATCCGAGTACCTGGCAACCATAACAGTGTGAGCAAATGAGCAAGCGACACCATCGTCATCAGTGTGTCTGGAACCTGCAAATAAGAAGCTACGACTGCTGGGGAATCCTGAGCCCGATGACGGCGATGGAGATGGTTCCACGAACAGTAGCAAGGACGATGACACTAGCACCTTTCGCTTCACGCAAAAAGTGGCAGCTTACTTAGGTCTAAGAGTGCTCACAAAAGATGTCAGCTATACTCTACTGGAGACGTCACGCCAACACATATCCGAATCTAAGCCGTATTGCGAAAGTTTATTTAACATTGAGCGCGTCTTCCGTACCGGTCGAGAGCATGTTCTCTGTCGCTGGCCTTGTCAAGAATTCGCGACGCTCGGCAGTTTTGCCGCACCGTCTCAATCGTGTCTGCTTTGCGCATGACAGCTACGCTAAATTTTTTCCGATTAAACAACAATAATCAAAAAACAATAATAGTACTAGTTGTCATGCACGAAAGCAGACACGGTGACCATGCGCGACTGATGAGCGTCGCATAGGCCTATGAAACTTTGTGTTCAAGTTCAGTAACAATGCGAGATCACTGATTTAACAGTTAGGCTGGCAGATTTAATTAGTAGCATGGTTTGTGTCTTAGCGGTTTATATAGCCCAAAGCCTAACGCCGGAAATTTAACGATTTGCGACGATGACTAGGGAAGTCTGCTAAAAAATACTGGTAATGCGCCGTTGAGCTTGTAAATGTGATGATTTTTTTTTGTTTTTTTTAAACAGTGACATTCAACGGTAAAACTTGCCTACTTGAAAATAACAAAGTTGCAAATCTGCTATCGGTCATGCTATCAGGTTAGGCCTATAGGTTATCCACGCCACTTACGTTCGGGAACGGGGTTACTGGCATAAGCCTATCAATTCATACTTCAACGTAAGAGCCACATTTTGCGGCTCGAGCCGGCTAGCCAGCCGCAAAAGTTTGAGCGAGCGACTGCCAGGTCTAAATAAAACACACAAATACTTAAGGCTTATGTGAAATAAAGTCGTGTCGTAACTAGGTCTATTTGGGTGTTACAAGTTTTCTTTTAAAATTCATAATATAACAATGCTAAAACACATTTATTTCCGTCATTTGAAGCATTATAAATATTGCAACTGCAATAACTTTGACGGTTTTTTTATGTTGCAAAATTTAAGAAATTATGCTAAAATTATCATATCTTCTGGTGGAACATTTTATTTGCGCCATGGTTAGTACTGAAAGTTGACAGCGAAGCACTAAGATTGCGGCATTCACTAATTACTTATATCCACATCGCTACATCGTGTGTAATGTGCGTTTTTAGTTCCGGAAAAAAATCAACAGTTGGCTGAAAAACGATGTCTCAAGGATTTAGGTTAAGTTAAGTTAAGTTAAAAACACGAAAGAGTTAGTATGAAACGACATAAAGTGGACCCACACACCAGAAGACGGCTACGAATTAAGACGCGCCACGAGGCCAATTAATGCGCATGTCGTAAACTCAGCATCGCATAGATCAGATCAAAGTGGAATCGACGTCATCGTCCCGCGCCTAGATCCTCGAGGCATCGTAAAACACTAGCCTTCGCCGCCGCACGGCGCACTTCACTTAGCATCCATCATCCACGTGCCCCGTCCATCGGCTTCGACGTCCATCCTGTCTACAACGATAAGACTGCCCGAGCACCTGTTCACTGGTGAGTGGCAGATAATTACTGCTGAGTAGGCAAAAAACAAAAAAGGGCGTAATGAGTAGTAAGTAAGTAATCTGAAAACACTCCGTCCTGGCAACAGAATTGTTAAGTTTGCCGATGACACCTCATAATACCAGCCTTCGCAGTCACCACCCGCTCTGCAGAAATGGACAACATCAGAGACTGGGCTGCACTCAATAATCTGACGCTCAACGTGATAAAAACTACTGAAACTGTGATCTACGACTGCAGAAAAACACAGCCGGATACGCTGCCACCGCTGCCAGGCATCACCCGAGTCGACACACTTCGCGTCCTCGGCGTGACTCGGACGAGGAGACTGTCAGCATCAGACCACATCCGGCGAGTAGTCAGCAAATGTTCGCAGACTCTGTACGCGTTGCGTGTGCTGCGTCACCACGGCCTGACTGACGCTGGTCTACACACCGTTTTCCGGTCAGTCGTCGTCGCGAAGCTGCTGTACGCCTGCTCAGAGTGGAGCGGCTTCACGACAGCATCTGATCGCATCGCGTCGACGCGTTCCTCCGCCGCAGCAAACGCTCGGGCTACTGTCAGCCAGATCTACCGTCCTTCGACGAACTGCTGGAAGACGCTGACGATAAACTGTTCAATAAACTCTGTAATAACCCCCAACACTCACTCCACTATCTTCTACCACCACCTAACCTGGCATCACAACATTACAATCTCCGTCCCACCTTATCTCACAACAGACAATTACCTACACGCTCCGGACACCTGGCTGATGCCAACTTCATCACAAGACTACTGTATAAGGGCTGTTACTGATCTCTAACACAATAGTGACATTTTCGCTGTTTATTGCTCATTTATCGTTCCCCTATAATTCATAGAAAATGTTTTAGCTAGCTGTGCTACTTAAGTCTGTACCTTGTACTACATTTAAAATTTGTTTTAAATCACTAACATACTACTTGAAACTTGCCTTTTTCTTAAAATCGTTTTATGTACGCTTGACGTAAGATATGATACTAACCTACTTGTCAACATAATCGCAATATGTCTATATTATTTGTAACAACGAATGCGTTTTGACATTTGCTGTAATAAAGAAATGAATTCAACGCCAAAAAGTCCCTAATGTCGTTGTAAAATGTGCTCCTTTGGAGTTTTCATATTCTGACCTGTCACGGTTCAAATTTTCATTAAGCAAACTATGTAACTTATGAATAACAGTGTTGAAGTAATATACAAATCGTCGACAAAAACGTTACTCACAGCCTGTGCGTCGCATGCAGATGATAAAATAAATCAATAATAACTTCGGTGATGGTTGATACCTTGATATGTCGTGCAAGAATTCTCATCTTTTCTAGTTCTTCCTCGCTCTTGTCCGCATTGCCCGTGGACAGACGCGCCAGTGAAGTCTGGTCCTCGTCGTCGTTGACGCCAGCAGCAGCAGCAGCAGCAGCGGCCCCGGGTTGTCGTCCGGCGGAGTCCGAGGTGTTTGATCGTACCCGGGTCCTGGCGGCGGCGGGTTCCTGCACGGTGCGAGGTAGCGCGGTGGTGGTACGACGTGCGTCGGTCGCCGGTGTGGAGCGCGAGGTCTGCCCGGATTGCTGCTGCGGCTGCTGGTTGGTGGTCGTCGAGGTGGACTTGCTGCTGTTTGACGAGTCACTGTGCACGTCAACACGCACCTGTTGATGAACCGCGACCCGCCCAGCGCGACCTCGCTCAGTGCTACTTGCACTCACCGCCCCACGACTCTTTGACGCCATGTCTTGCTGCAGTCTGACCGCCGTGCAGTCGTCCAAGGCGTCGGCGCACGTCGAGGACGGTCCTCCACGTTGTTGTTGCTGCTGGCGCGGCGTCACCCTGGTCGGCAGGGCGCTGGCTGCGCGCCCGTGCGTGCGAGTACGACTGGCAGCTGACGTCGGCATCGCCAGTTCTGCACGGATCAAAACGCTTCAAGACGTCTATCTGCGCAGATTGTCCAGTCGTGCAGACGACTCTCTGCCTCGGACGAGGATCTGTTACCACTGCAGGCAAGTGTAGTTGCACATCAACGTTTTCTGCAGTCCTTCACGTCATGTTGCCGCTCCGCACGTTGAGCTCAAGATGACCGCCTTAGCCGCAGGACAGTCGTGTTGAAGCCATTGCAACCACGGCGGCAATTAGATGACACTGGCGTGTACAATAACGAACTGCATACCACATAGTTGCGGCTGTATACACAGACTGTGCCATTAACATCACCGTTTATACGTTATGTTTTGTCTTTCGACAGCTCGTTTCTATACGTACACCAGTAAAACAGACTGCCTGCAGACCACGCGTAAGTCAATCACGTGGACACGACGTTCTCTTGCTTTCCGGTCGTGAAATCCGCCGAGCGCGTCGGTGCGGCTCCATCGTAGACGCGGTGAATATACCCGGTGGTCTCCAGTGGTGCAGCGTCAGTGACTATTTCCCTGTTACTGTTGATTGATCGCCTTCTTGCCTGTGCACTGACCCGAGACCGAGGAGACGGGAACAAGACCGGTCTCCAGCGCGGAGTTCCATGCCAGCTGTGACTGACAGCAGCCGCAAGGTCACTCACCAGCGAAGGTCACTTACCTTCTATGTAATGCGTCGCTCACTTATCGATTTGACTTGCAACGGTCGTCGTCGTTGTTGTCGCTGACGGACAATCGATGTCGTCGTCGCAGCTCTTCGCTTCACGTTCGCGTGTCTCGTCTATCTACGTATTAAGTATCGACTTACAGAAGACAGACGCCGGGTTTACCTGTGCACTGAAGGCTTGGAATAACCCGCAGCACTGCCATTCTCTGCAACACGTACACGCAGAACACACGATGCAGTTTTCAACCAAAGTGACGTGCAGCTAAACTGTGTTGTTTATCATCTCCGTCCATTGTAAACACCAGGTCCTGCTCACAAATTCTACTACATTGCGTACACGTTATCACGATGTACACTGTAGAAATTAATCGTTAAGTTCCGCAGATTCAAGTAAAAAGGGGTTTAAGTCAGCAGATCCATCTGCCTACTATAATCTATGGACTATGGAGCGTTTTTCGACTTACCTGTTCAGCAATTTACAGGAATTACTCTATCGCAAAGCGTCAACGTGCAGTGCTAACTACAAAAGTTTGTTTACAGCTGTTACCTACTCCATCTCGGACTGAATAGGACGACTACGAAATTTTTAGACTATCTTTGTTGTAACCGTAATAATACAGTGTTCAATATATTTTGATGCCTATTTCGATGCATCTATGGTATAATTTAACGATTGACGTTTACTGATGTAACGTGGTTAAGCAGAGAAAAACCTACAATAGCAGAACAATATCTGCGAGGAGAACAGTGACATTAGAAAACTTTCTCAGATCGGCGCGTGCGTGCTCCTACGAGTGTCCTTTTAGTGAACGCAGGTCCTACGAGTGCAGGCGTCGAACAACCGAAGTAATTACATTGCATTCGTCCACGGAGAGCCAGCGAGCGATGCGTTGTCGGTGTCAGCAGTCTCTGCTGGCCGATAGTCTGTCGGTCGGTCCGCAAGTCCATCGCGTCGAGTCGCTCCACTCGCTGCACTGCATTCTGATGACCGAACGCGGCGACGCACGCTGCAGTGAAGGCGCCGGGTCGTCACTCGCTTTCGGTTTTTGGCTGTGACAGCCCCGCCGCCGGATGGCTGGGTACCCGTGACCTGACGCGATGCGAGACGTCTTGGGATATTTTGCTTCCGAGCTCTGTCAGGATCCGTCGCGAGAGCTTACAGCGCTGCCACAAACCTCAGAGCTAGATTGACTAACGAGCAAGATTGGGGCTTAAGTGATAAAAGAATGATAACAAACAAGCGCATAAATTTGAAAAAAAAACATCGGACTCTTACCCTATGCCCCCCACTTGCTGGCGATTCATTGCTTTAAAATGTGTTTTTTGCTTCTGCTTTCAGGTGTAAAAGTCCTGTTTACAGTATAGCCTCGCTCGCATTATAGTGGTCGTGCAGTAACACCTGCTGATCTAATTATCATCTGCAAGCCGCCACACAGCTGCCATAGGCAACCAACACTTCCAGTGGACAGACGAAAGGTGGGAACCAGCACAGCATCGCGCCTCTGTCTGCACTGCGTTACTACGTCACTCGCTGCGACTGCTGCTGCAGCTGCGTCATTTTCTTCTGCGTCGTCGTCGTCGTCCACTGAGTGTATACATAATGCAGTAGCGATGAGCGATTCCTGGGCGGTCACATGGTGTCCACCGCCCACGGCGCATGTGCAAAATATGGCATAGATCCGGTTGCTGTCACCTTTCTTCTTTCGCCTGCACTCACTATACTGCATGTGTGCAATGCATAATGAGTTGCGTGTTAGTGCATCGTATATACATCGCTTTATGACGACTAATATTATTACAAAGTGAAACTGTCATCTTGATGATGACAGCCGATTATGCGGAAAAGTAATTACGTTTTTTTGTATATTTTTTGAATAAAATCATCAACCACCGTCACACGGTTTTAACCAGTCGATTGTATTCGAATAGTTTCGTATAGTTTATTTTACTAGGCCAGTACGGAAGTAAATGGCTAATCTCTGTAATAAACTGCAGTTTTGGCTAACTGCATACGTATAAATGATAACGCGTTGTTTGTCTGGAAATACATGAAATGAGATAAAATGAAGCCTGTCTAAACAGAGCGACTGCTTCTTAAATTGCACACAGTTCGGCGATGGATGAGGTGAAACTAATTTGCTGCGGCCGGTGTGCACTGTCTGTCCTCGCCACGTCAAGACGTCATTCCCCCTGACGAACGAAAGTGCACGCGCGTACAAGCAAGCTACGCGACTTACGGGCGGCAAGTCGATGCGCGCATCGGTTAATGATATCCGACGAAGGTTCGAGTCATTCCAATACGAGGGTCGACAACGCTACCGAAAGGACAATTAGCACGGTGGCATGGCGACGCATGCGCCGTGCAGTCCGTCGTGAGCAGCACTGCGCTCAGTGGCGAGCAGCTAATCTCACCGCACCAGCAGCAGACAGCATCCGTCACATCATTGTGCACAGCAGCTGCAGCCGCCGCGATAGAACATGCACAGTGACTGCGATACCCTGGGAGAATCTTTCATGTCGGAGTTGTTGCAGTTTAGGCAAGCAGACAAATTACAGCATCGATTTCGTGCTAACGTACACCATACAATCACTGTTTAGGCTAAGAACAGCTGCTGCAGACCAACGAATCCCCGGGTGGCTTTTCCGACACTGTTTACGATTGCTCGAATGACATAATCGATCGGACAGACGACAGCAGCGAAAGTGAGAGTAATGCAGAGAGAAAGGACGGATAGTATAGCATACACGACTATAGGTTCTTTGCCAGTGATAGGACAGTGAACTCAGCGGCACAATCGACAAGTCTAGGGACTCTCATTGTCGCAATCGCAGTTCAACTCGACCGATGTACTAGTATGTCTGTGATAAACTCGGATGCAGCTCATCGTCATCTGCTAGGCTACGTCATCAAGCACAGCTTCAGTCTCCGCAACCCAGACACGAGTCATCATATGCACGGTGCATGACGCCCTTTTGGTATTCGAGTTTTTTTTCTTGCTGGATATTTGCAATTTTTCATTACTCGCGTAAGCCATTCTTCATCTGCCGATGTAACCAAGTTCTGTTTTATATACGTCACGATGGTGCCATTGACTAACATAACGATGAACGCGATCTGATTCACAACCTGCGCGCCGAGAAACACTGCGGCACGCGACTCTCACTCAGAGTACAGTTGCCGTGTTTGCGCAAGACAGCATTGAACACATCAGACGCTTAATAATTGGATAACTTTCACCAGCAGTTGGTGAGCTTACGCCGCGTTAAAAATACGCACGTAATTACGCGTTGTTCTTACACAGTCAGCCTTGAAAGTTATCTAATCATCTTGCTGTTCATGCATTGGCGCCGACGTCAAGCACTGTCTGCGCCGAGCGTTTCAACTCGCTCGCTGCAAAAAACGCAGACAATTACGAGCACTCGGCCCCCTGTGCCGATGCATCTCTGCAACTACTTATGGTAACCAATGGCAATACTTTGTTTATTTCTTCGTCTCTAGAACGCACTTCATACAATAGACATAATACAAAATCACCTGCGTCAGTGTGTTCACAGCGAAACGCAAATCAGACAACGTTAATGGTTTAGGTAATAAAAGACGCCGGTTTGTCAGTAGCTGTTGCCATGACCGTTAGCGTACTAAAATTATAGCGTCAGCACAGAACTTGCCTCTTCACAGAATGATATCTTGACTGCTTCTTTGATTCTATCAGTAGCTGACCTACCAACAGTTTTTACTGTCCGCAGTAGCAATGACAGTATTGTTTTCAGCATCATTGCTAAGTTTGTTTTTCTCCGTTAACACGATAACTCATGTCGCTACATTTAGCTTCATAAAATTTTGCACGAACACGTACTTTGACAACCGCAGAACCCTATTGTCAAGAGACGTTGAAGGCTTAAAGTGACAACATTTGTTCCGGGAACTGAGAGAAGATAGAGATTGAACTGGATGTCGAATCGGCGATAGCAACGAAGAGAGCATCACTGTCCTTCACTGAACTAGTTTGAAGACTGGAGGATAGACATAGTAGCCCAAATGTCAGTCAAGTGGGGTGCGAGGCTCGTCGTAGGTCCGTCAGTCCGGTGAGTGCTGCTGATCTATGGTCTACAGCAGCAGCAGCAGCAGTCAAGGCTATTAACGCTGCATCAGCAGATTAGCAGCATCGCATACACAGCGTTGGATCATTTCGAGCAGCGTCCGTCTCTGCGTTCGTCTGTTTGTCCTGCTGCCTGTTCGTGTTCATCTGCAATGTCTGCCTGCTTGCAGGTTGCACATGTCAAACGTTAATTATTCATTTGTTCCTGCTCCCTGACTTCTTTCTCTGCCCGCTCCCTCCGGCAATACCCATCATTACGCACTGTACTTCCTCATGCCGACGACATTTAGCACTTTGTCACAGCGGTCAGCTGCAGCGTATTGGGTGTAGGGACTACTTTACTTCATACTTACAATATGCAATGCATATCATAGCTTATTATGCGGCCGTTTTAATAGGCCACATTAGAAATCTTGGCCGTCCGTCCGTACGAGTTCTTAACTCGAAATCAAAAACGCATAAAAAAACTGACAGAAGTAACCGGTGTGCAAATTTTTATTTCAAAGGTCACAGATCAAAGTCACGGAACGTCAAAAAAACTTTAAAAACACATCTCGCGTAAACACGGTTTGACGTAATTCACTGCAAACGCAGTTTGCAATCTAAAAATTTAAAATAAGTGTCGTATAGGTAAGCGGACGGCCGCGTCTCACGTGACGACGTCTTTGCTTATTTTGCCAGTTTTGCTGCGAGCGTTGGGAAACAGCATACAGCAACGGCAACGTTTCGGCCACGAACAACGGAATTCGCTTCATAAAACGTGCACGTGCGCGTTTACACCGTTGCTAGGCAACATCTCTATGGTCCTCCTCTGCAGCACGAGACGACCGCGCATGCGCCGTGCAGACTGCTATGTCATGTCATCCCGTGCTTGCCTTGCCGCACGCACTGACTGCGCGCAGACCCCGCAGACCAGCAGATTGATGGACCTAATAACCGACTCCGTACATGCAACGTAGGCCTATCATATCATATTGGAGACATTATACCACCTGCGCACACGCTGAGTGTTCATATAGTCACAATAATGCTCATTCGGTGCAATTCATTTCAGGCTTGCTGTACGTCATAGGGACAACGTAAATATCAAAGCTTCCTGGAACGTAGCGACAATATTATAACAGATGCTGTGGGGCCTATTTCGATTTATACCATGCTCAGCTCACACTCGTACTGTGTTCGTAACTTATACGAGTGCAGTCACACGTGATCAAACAAACGACCTGAGCGTGGAATAACTATGTCAAATCACTGTCTTGGATAAGTTCGTAGTGACCCAATCGGATTCCAGATCGCGATTAAACATAGCCTATACTTAAACTGTTTATATAGAACACTGTACAGCGACATGTTCCATTGTTCGATGACGACTATCTGCAATACAGGCCAGATAATACACGTTTATAGCTGCAACTAACGCGCCGACGAAATTAGCAATCGTGCGACTGACGCGATCAAGACAAATTATTCGCTGAACAGCTGCACAGAGTTCGAACGCATCCGACGCGTGGACAGTGGAGGTACGCATGTCGAGCCCGTGTTTATCCCCGAATGTCACACTATGACTGATCGTCAAAAAAGTTCTGTGCTGTCAGCAGCGAGGCGTAGATTAGGCTACAGTTTGTCACTCGAGAGGTAGCGTGCGTGTTCGTGCCGAGAATTGACGTAAAACGCCGACTACAGTGTATAGACCTATGCAGTAGGCCTAATGTAGGCCTAAAAACTCACTAACCAGCCTTTAAGCCACACTCGCCATCGGTGACAGTCGCCTGTATACGAGATTTGACAAATCAAAGACTACGAAACTCGTCGTCAATCATTTTCGTTGGTGCTACCTGATCCAATCCCTCGTCAACGCCGCTCTGTCTATTTCTAACGCTGTCGTCCCGCCTTTATTTATGCCAGCTTGGTGGCGAAACGGTTAGGACGTCGGACCTAAGATCGAAAGGTCGCGAGTTCGACTTCCGTTCGGGTCGCTATCAAATGGTTACTACTTGGATGACTGTCTGCATACGAACAGGTAGGCCTGAACAATCTAAGTATATAATTAACACCAAAGTTAACTCAGCTTTCTATCCTTCCGAAATAGATAAATCGAGTACCGGCTTGTCTGGCTGTGGTTAAGGCAGGGCGTGTTTACCTGTGTCGAGTGGTAGAAACACGGTGTGATTCCAAATGGCATGTGACGCTCCGAAGCTCTGCGACGGGTTTCCCATAATAGCTACACACAACCTTTAACATTCAACCTTAAATGATATGAACTTAATGTGTCGTAACACCCAAAAAAGCCCAACAATACCGGGACGGAAAAACAAGCGACAAAAGGAGAGGCGGTGCACTCGGTTCAGACAAGTTTCGGTCAGCTTTGACCCGGGTTCCCTGTTGTTTTGTTTAGTGTTTCTACTCCAACATCGGAAACATCAGATCGACCGGACGAAGACAGCCAGTGCAGAGATCAATTGATAGAGACTCGACTCGAGAGAGACTGAGAGAGACTGATGGAACGGTTGACCTGGTCTGACTGTGTGGTGCTATGGCGAGCAATGCCTCCAGGCCACGCGCCGATATACGAGCGATTTAAGCGAGAAGCCGGACTGCACTGCTATGGGACGACCGTACGACCAGCACTGCAGTGTCGGCGGGCGCGCCCGGATCAATACCCGTCAGTGACTGTACGCCGTGCGGCGGCATGCGGCGATTATAACGGGTCTTGACGAGGTCGACTAAGCGTACGTACACAGGCCGCGGGGCCACGGGCGCATGTCGACCTGACGACGTTAATTCTGCACTAGGCCAGATACTGTCATTATTGCGCGCGACAGCACGTAGTGCTAAGCGTGTCTTAGCTATCGTGAAGGCGTACGTGTGTGTGTGTCCGTCCGTCTGTCTGTCACACTCTGCGATTGCATTAAAACGGTGCAAGCGAAGGATTACGAAGTCATCATTGTTGGATGCCACAAAGACTGTAGTTTTTGTGACATAATTTTGTGTCCCTGGATGAAGAGACTCCCCTGGAAAGCCAAAGCGGGATACACCCACTAAGAAGTTATTTTACTGCTATCGACTCTTCTACCGTGAAATACGGTTGCAAATAGACATAGACTTGCTGCTTACCGTAGGCTAACAAGCACTGATGACAAGCTTTCCGGCGGTACCAACGTCGATGAGCTCAAACTACCTTAGAAATTAAAAAGTGTTTTAGTAATTTTTTTCGCCATTTCAAGCTGTGACGCATATTTAAACAGTAAACTGCACCGAAATTACTGGAGATAGACACAGACATGCACATGAAATTTTGAGCATAAAACATAGATTTAACCATCTTGAGTTTCGATCTCCTAGGTTCCAGGAGTTTTCGGTACAGAGGTCTCAAATCTGCGTTTTTCAGAACGTATTACTATTATTTTACTGCACGTTGTAGACTGATTCCCCAGGTGGCAGCACCGATGCGCTCGCACGTCACGTGAACTTTGCTCAGATGAGCCTTCTTGTACTTACTCGTCGCTGCAGCCGACAGATAGACCGAAGTCGCGGATGATCTGACTGTCATATGCACTGCATGTCGGCGTCCATTGATTATGACAGGCAGTCGCCTTGTCGACATACGCTGATCTGCGCTCGGCAGTACCTGCCGGTATGATTATTGTTCGATCGTCCGACAGATAACGGACGCGGCAAATAGTCGCACCACACCACACCGACAGACAACACGGTTAATCGAACCGGAGTTTTCACAGCACGCCAGCGCAGCTACGCCTGCAGTGATGTTTTTTTTGCGGTGAGCATGCAGAGGAAGGGAAATAGGGTAACAAAATGACCACCAGTACAAACAAGGCGACGTGACAAAAATAATTTGCATGTACCATGAACATTTACCATGTAACATGCCATGATTTTACTATTCTTAAACTGCTCGCCAAGTACCTGTGTGTATGCAGTTTGACGTTTGCATCGATTGCCTATCGGTATATAAGGAGCATGATAAGGAGTACGTAGCAAACTGTTCCAACCAAGTCGCAACTGTTCAAAAGTTCAAAATGTTATCGACTCGCAAACAAAAAGCACCATTCTGTGGTTTCTGCGCCTGGTTTTAGCTAAACAATAAAATAAAAGTTGTCATGGATGCAATTTTTTCTAAGTACAAAAGAAAAAAAATATTGAATATCCCTATTTTTTCGGCAAATTCGGCTTAGGCTAATGAGAGGATAGGATAAGAAAAAAAACAGAAAAAAACTAGAAATTTGGGGCAAAGCCCAACGTGAGTCCGCCCGGCGCCTTAAGTCCAATTGGGGGATATTAAGG
>Ga0209367_1004073_pt1 | contig 20072 bp, 15 predicted proteins | sample WorMetLIZISLAND2_FD_187412 | JGI IMG/M metagenome (GOLD analysis project Ga0209367, IMG submission 187412) | Marine gutless worms symbiont microbial communities from Max Planck institute for Marine Microbiology, Germany - Olavius geniculatus... ...
AGCTAATTGACTGGCGTGAATCGTCAACATTGATAGGCCCTCTGTTGAATGGCATCCCGAACAGCATAATCAACTGAATTTAATTCTGGGTTGTTTGGGGGCCACATGCCAGGCTCGATCAACATTTATCACGCAACCGGTCAGTGGCGTTGCAGGCTTGAGTGCGTCATCTGATATTTCACGAGGTAGTGTAGCGACACATTTGAGGTATGGTGGGATCTGTAGTGACAGTTTCATTACAAACTGTCTCCTGATTTTGACAGCGAAAGAATTTTGAAAATCGGTTAATATTTGGTGAAGTTGTGAGGTATACAAAAAACTGTGCCATTTTTTTGGCCCACCCTGTATATCTTGCAGGCGTATGTAACGAACTATAGCAAACTGTTATTCTTAGACGTGGTTTACTGCAAAAAAAACACGTGCAAGATGTTTTATTTGCCACGGCCTAAGATAGGACGGTATCATCGTTGACACCTGTCATGGGTAGAAGCAACAGTTGCTGATATGCAGCGAAATCAGACAATAATCAGCGCATTATGATCATTTTACGTTCATAAACTTGGATATTTCACTTAATTACTTCGACGCACTGCCGTTGTTAGTGTTGTTGGAATATGTCGGCAACTGGCATTATCTAGTAGGATATACAAAACGTTTACCACGAGAGATTCAACATACATAAGCTAACTGCCAGTAACTAAACTATTTTCAATAAGGACTGAGAGGAGTATTTGAAAAACGCATTTGGTAGCAATCTATAGGCCTAGAGAAAGTTGGTACAATCTAGGTTTTAAATTATATCAACTTGCTCCTAGAAAGGCTGAAAAACCGTCACCTTACTTTTATGATGAAACATTTGCTCCAAGGTTTATATGGTGTAGACGCCCCTAACAATGGCTGGGAGGGGTTAATCGTGTGAGGTCTTATAGTGTGCTATAGCGGCTGAACGCGGGACGACGCAGCAGCTGCTGGAAATAGAGCTGTCCAACGATTAATTTTTCGATTGCACGATTAATTATTTTAATCGGCCGTTGATACCAGCTTTAACGCGTGTCTGGTTTGTGTTGCAAATCTTTGCAAACGGGACTTTCCAGGCCCTAGTTGTCGACGGTTCAACTCGCACAGTCGTCACTTGCAAATCTACCCAGGAAAAAGCCAATCCTCTTCCACTTCGCCAGTGACTTGTTTATCATAATCATAACAGCTGACCCGTCACTGTATTAGCCTAAGCTGCATAACTACTGGTCACTGTGATCGACAAAACAGTGTATACACTGTAATAATAATTTCTGTCCCTTACTAGTTTTGCAGAATGGATAAGGTTAAAGACAGAATGCCGTCTTGGGGCCAACGTACATGGTGGTCGTCGTTATTTCTTGTCATGACTATGTTATAATTTTTTTAACATCGTTGATACATTGTATTTCGGCGGCTTCAGCGCTCACTGCAGACTAGGCCCCGTGCAGTGGGCGCGTACGACCCAAGGCAACCAGACTGAAGGCCGCATACGTGTCGACACGAGGCGTGCTATCATCTTCGCCTGTTTTGATCGCAATGAATTTCTCGATGCGTTCGTACTTGGACAGCTCTAGTTGGAATGCAATCAACAGACAGATAGCGAGGAGCCGAGTTTAACGCTAGCAGAAGGCGCATCATGTAATTCGTCGTCCGGACCGCGGCACTTCCGCTGACCGGCTGCTAAGGCTCACGGCGAGGAGGACTAGGAGAACCAACACGTGGCTGAATGACCGCGCTGACAAGGCACCAGAGTGGTCATCGTTGTCGTCTTGGGTGGACGATGACCGGACGGCCGCCCACGAGTGCCGATCAACGGCACCCAAACCACCGGTGCCGTCTGCACTTCGACGCCTTCGACCAGTGCCGAACAACACCAGCGACCAGTTCTTTAGCACCGCTGAACAGCCGCACAGACACAAACACGTCCTCAATGCATTTACAACAACAACCCTATACAACAACGCACAGAAGGACAAAGAATACAAGACTGAGGCTACGAAACACACGTAGGTAGAATAAAACTAAGAAAGAACGGGGAAGTAACTAAAAATGTAAATTTACAAGGGTACATAGCGCATAACGTTAAAACACCTCCGATGCGCTAGCCACACTAGTAAAAATAAACAATAGTGTTTTTACGCGCGAAAGCAGGTACTACTTTCAGCGCGTCTTAGCTATCGCAATTCTGTCCGTTCGTCTGTCTGTCACACGGGTGGATCAGTCAAAACCGGTGCAAGATAGGATCACCAAATCTTTACCGTCGACTGCCTGGAAGACCCTAGTTTCAGAAATCGTAAAGCTATTCCATAAATTCGAAGGGAGTCACCCCGAACGAGGGCTCTAAATGAGAGGGGGTTGGCAAAATTTGCGATTTTTGGCCAATAAGTCGCTGTATCTCAGTAACGGTGCGAGATAGGGCGTAGGTTACTATTAATCACTAATAAAAAGTCGTACACTGGCTCTCGATTGACGCCAAATTCAATGACCTTGAATGACCTTGAACGCCAAAATAGGGGTTTTATAGATTTTTTGGCGATTTCGGGCTGCGACACAACTCACACAAGTCTATATCATTCACAAGGTGGCCCCACGGAACTATCGTTATGCGATCCAGATAGAAAATTTGGTATTTGTATATTAACTTAGCGTAAACACCCCAATTTTTAGCTAAACTACTGAACCGGAACTGCTATAGGCTTTCGCGCGTCTCGTGAGCATTAGCTCAAATTTTAAACAACTGTTTGAAGCTGTCAGCATCACACGCCGGATCTCTGAGTTCATCAGGCAGTGAGTTCAAGACCGTCGGACCAGCGACTGGCAAAGCCCGACGACCACATGTGTTAAGTCGACAGCGAGGTACAATGAGATGACGTCTGTCGGCGGAACGTAGCCAATGACGAAACAAGAAATTTGAGCTAATGCTCACGAGACGCGCGAAAGCCTATAGCAGTTTTGGTTTAGTAGTCACCCATCGCAGTACTAACCGGGCCCGGCGTAGAGTAACTTCGTTTCAGTCGAAACGCGTTACCAACTACGCCACCAACGCCAGTACCGTGACGCCACCTTGTGAATGATATAGACTCGCGCAGCCCGAAATCTTTGAAGTCTTTGACGCCCGCCTGCGCCGGGCTCAATAAACCTAGGGGATCGGGACTTAGACTGCTGAAATCTACGTTTAATGCTGAAAATTTCATACGCAAGTTGTCTTGGTCTAACTGCAGCCATTTCGTCGCAATTCAGTATTGAAATGTGCGCAGCATCAAAATATTGCGAAAAATTCACTAAATACCCATTTTGGGAAGGTTCAAGGTCATTCAAGATCATCGATGTTGATAAATTTAAAAAGCCTGTCACCAGTGCTTGTTATGATAAGCAGCATGTCTGTGCCTATCTGCAACCGTGTTCACGCTACACGAGATAAATTGCGGTAAAATAACCATTTTTAGGGGGGTAGCTCTATTTGACGCCCGCCTGTGCAGGTCTACTTGAACCTAGGGGGTCGGGACTTGAACAGCTAAAATCTACGTTGAATGCTGAAAATTTCATATGCAGGTTGTCCTGGTCTATCTCCAGCCATTTCGTCGCAATTCAGTGTTGAAATGTGCGCTGCATCCAAAAATTGCGAAAAATTCACTAAAAACCTCTTTGAGGGGTTCAAGGTCGTTCAAGGTCATCGATGTTGATAAATCCAAAAAGCCTGTCATCAGTGCTTGTTATGATAAGCAGCATGTATGTACCTATCTTCAACCGTTTTTACATTATTCGAGCCGATAACGGCAAAAATGACGTCTTTTTTAGGGGGGTACCCCTCTTCGACGCCCTCGTTCGAGGGGAAATCCTGCACCCAGTGGCACGAAATTTTGTCACGATAAACTAGAGACCTTGGGGCAGCCCACAGTGAAGATTTCGTGATCCTAGCTTGCACCGTTTTGATACAGATCACGAGTGCGACAGACGGACGGACGGACAGACAGACGGACAGACAGACGCCCAGACCATGGCAAAGACACGCAAAGCATTCTGCTTTCGCGCATAAAAAGCGACTTCGAAGACCGAAGTGATATGAGAGTTCTAAATAGTAGCTGTTTACAGGCAGGCAGCAAGAAATAACAAACAAAGTGAAAAGTAAAATCAATGAGAAAAAACGTCGGTATATGCAAAGTGCTAATTGCAGAGCGTCTCAGGCGTTGACGGAAAATTAGGTCACTGCACAAACTGTGACTATGCGAGCGAGATATGCGTCATTTAATTGAGGTTTTTAACTATTTATCATTGATGACTGTAAACTGAAGAAATTGGCACGCTGGTTACACCTGTCATGAGAAACGTTTACAATAATTTCAATCCTTCTGCGCTTTTTTGTTTCTGACTTAGCAACCGAACGAATAAAACGTGTGACAGCCGAAACGAGCCTGTTACTATTGGTATCGTTAGCAATTTTATCACGTATATACGGTATATCTGCTGTTATTATCAATAAGGTATGGACGGCTGGTGTGAAAATATCTTAGAAGCTGGAGATGACTTACATGCACTTTGACCGTTGCGGACTTCAAGTCGCCAGACGCCGGACGAAGGTTCATCCCAGCTATGTGTCGTCATAAACGCCCACTGGTCAAAACCTTCCATCTGCTGGTCACCTACGTGTACCAGAACCAACGTGATTTGATAACACTAGACCACGAACCACACAAGTGTAACTGTCAAATAACATTAAAAATTTTAGATAAGCCTTTACAATTTTGATATCGTTTGTACTAAAAAGCTTTAAAAAGAAGCGATTTACAACAATCAAAAAGCCCAGCTGTCGCTAGAGAAGGCGCACCGCAGCCTATATATTTCCTGCTGCAGTACTGACCATCAAGGTCATCCAAGGTTAATGATTTTCATGTCATCTGAAAGGGTATATGTCACTTCCTATTAGTGATATAGTAACCTTGGCTCTATCTCTCACCGTTTCCCAGATATGGCAAATTTTCCTTGAAAACGCACATTTTTCCTACCCCCTCCATTCAACACCAAATTTGAAAGCGCTCCCCTTGCATCGCATCCCCAAATTTTGTACGCAGAGAGCCTCGACACGGGGCTAATTATTCGTGTAAAAAGTTTTCCCATAAGACTTAATGCTTAGCCACAATACACCTGTTACATACAAACGGACAAACAGAAAGACAGAAAGACGACAATCGTGCCATAGATGCGCTATACAACATAGCTGTAGGGCGTCAAAAATCAAGTGACGCGATCTGTTAACATTGCTGAGTGCAAACCTCGTCGTCCAGCGAGTAGTGTGGACCGTGTGCCGCCGGGTGACGTGAGATACAGCTCAACATGACCGCGGCGTGACGACGTCAAAGTGACTACCGCCTGGACGTGTTCCACCCGCCTCACGTCTGAGCCGTAGCCACCGGCACAACCATCACTACGCACCGACACCTCCGTACGACCGTTCACTGCTATGCCCCTGCATTCACGACAACATATGAGGGCTGTATTAAGCAATACGATACGACGCAATGCGACAGAAGATTTGCGCTAAAACTGCCAGACAAACTGACAGTTTAATTTAACACATAAAGTAAAAAAACTGAAAATGTTTTAAATGGAAATAAAATGTGTTATGTAACGTGTTTAAGGATGTGGCAATGAAAAGAACTGTTGGCTATTGAGAACAATGCCAGTTATTAGTTTGTTTTTTAGTTAAGTTGTTTATTTTTTCTATTATCTTGTATTTTCTTTTGTGCTGTCAGTGTTCTGACGAATAAAGTTGTATATAAAATTAGAAAAAAAATAAGATAAACGTACTGTTAGGCAAAACATAAAAAATCCACGAACAGATGGTTATAAAAGAGCTAAAAGCCTAAGATCCAAAAAAACTCAAAACGAAAAAAAAGATAACTGAAACCACATAAAAAGTGGGTTGTTGACCACAGACCTCCAGATAAATTTTATGAAGAAATTTATGATCATTTTTTGTCGTTTCAAATGCATTTAAACTCAACAAAATTATCGTGCTGAAACTTTAACAATTCAACTTTTAAACACATGTGTAGTCTACTACTATTTGCTATGTTTGTCAAACACTTTCAAACTTTCACTACCAAGACTATGAGCGTTTTAAATTCCCAATTCTTTTACCGCCACTTTTGCGCGGAACCGAGTATAGAAATATTGGGAAATATCCTCGATTCTTTAACCCAATTAAGATGCTTTTTTCTTGCCAAATGTTCTTTCTGGACGATTATAAATATGTCTTGTTTTCGCCTACTTGCCTTTTTATTTTATTTTTTGAAGATAAAAGACCTCCCCTACTGACAGCTGCCCAGGACCTCCACGTCATCCGCATATCTGAATGCGGTCCTGAACAACACCCACGATGAAGACTTTCTTTTTCGGAACCTTATGTAGATCCACATGACATGAAAAAACTCAACCAAAAAGTACCACCTGCGCACAACTGTGCATTCACTCGTAGTTTTGACTCAATTTTACTTCACATGCACGGACGTTTAAAACAAATATAAAAACAAAACTGTTTCGCTTCCGTTTTGTTTTTGTTTCACGTGCGCCGACAGATGAAAGTCGCATTTTTACAACGCATACGCTGGTAACTAGAAGACTTGGGAGAACCCGGTTCAATTGTATACGGACCTGGGCGGCAGTTTGGCAACGATTTCACAGCGATGTTGTTCAGGCACTGACGACCAGTTCTGAGCTAACGTCACCATAGCATCAACGTCCAGTAGACCGTAGCCGAAGTGATGACTTACTGCCAACCAGACATGCTCATGTCAATAAAATCACGTCCGTAATAAACGTAAATTTTTCCAGAGCTATAAAGCCCGCAGAGCGTCGTTGACCTCCGTTTTCTTAGCCCTCAGCCAGACACCAGTTTATACTGCGAGATCACGGATACGGGCTATAGTGTACCGCGCGGAGTGCCTGTCTACGTTCTATCTTTCGCTGGTACTCACTGCGCCTACCCACGGAAGGATGGCCAGGCTGAGTTGATCTGGGTGGCTGGTTACAATATTACATACAAAGATGGTTTACCAATCCAAGTACTAACCGGGCCTGGTGTTGACTAACTGAGCCAAACCATGACGCCCACACGCACCAATTTATTATGCGATCGTGCTATATGGACTACATTATGCACACTGCCCGTTCGTTTGTCTGTCCGTTCTGTCTCATACGGGCCCGTAATTTGCAAACGAAAAAAGCATAAAAAATGAAGACTGACTGCATAAATGCATGACAAACATGTGACAATCAACGTACCTAGTCGTCCGACGGCGTTCTTAACCCAGTCGTCAGCGACCAGGTTGGCTTTGCGAGCCGTGCGTACGACAATGTGCTGCAGATCCCGCCATGTCAACCGCGGACTGCACCCATCGACCACACACACACATCATTTGCATATATGTACATATTCATAACAATCAAACTTAATCACTACCACGTATGTGCATAGAATTCTGACATTACCTACATCGTGAAAACAACAGCCACTCATTTCAGAAATGCGTGCTGCTAGATTCTATAAGCGAGGGCCTCCTCCTCGTTTAATCAAACTCAACTTGGCAAGTGTAATGTAACTTCTATAAGGTCACACGTGCCTACGATTCATCTGCGATGAATCCAAAATGAAACTAAAGCAGATTCGAATGCGAGGCACATATTGTTTTAAGCTGTCGTTTTTTTGTAATTAAGCGCCACGTTAACTACTTTAGCCAGTAAGCTACATTACCATTTCCAATATCCTCCTGATTTCTATTGCACTTCTCAAATTTGTTGCAAACAAACAAAAAACAGACCCGGAACAAATAGGCTAGCCTTCTTCTTCGGCGGAGGTAATAATCAACTTTATTCATCGAAAAATTTGATAGCATCACAAACAAAAAAAACAAACAATAAAAGAAAAAAAGAAAAAAACACTAATCCATACGCATGACAGATACACATAATAATAAGCAGAAATAAATGCATGCACATAACGTAAACTAACTTAATCACTTACTTACTTGCATTTCTATATAGCTGGCAAGTGAGCAGTCATTTTCATAGTAGCTGAGAATGGCGGGGCGAAAAAAAGCATTGATTACAAATATTAGACAGCGTTTAATTGTTACTTGGAAACACAGGCAGAGCAGCAGACAGAAATAAATATGTAAATAAATAACCCAGCAGTAAAATAAAGAAGACACGCTCGACAGGAGAAATGTTCGACTAGGCCTATTATCCAGTGATAACGGTGAAAGGTTACGTAGTCATGTAGCGATTCGGTGTAGAAACAAGACATTAAATCATTTTTTGCCCGTCCATTGACATACCGGCAACAGACGCTATGGGATAGGTATAATAATTACCAGCATATCTGCAGGTAAATGGCAATGTGATATATTTGGTCATGATAAGGCTGCTGGCTTTTTCTGGCAGCCACGGAACAATCATCTTCGATTTATACTGTACATATGCACTAAGGCAGGCAATATTCTTGGTATTTTTCTGTTTCATAAACAGTTCAGACTTATGTAAGGTCAGGTCTGTTGACTTTACAATGAAGTCGATTTTCACTTTCCAAAGTCTTGAGGGTTTCTGAATAGTTCCATTATCATTATTATGGAACGAACGAGTGCCATGTGAAACTAGTTAAACGGTCACCTTGAACAGGTTTAGTAATCAACGACAGAAAACAAGATCTACAGTGATGCTTCATAATGTTAATACCATATAGTTAATAGTCAAATGGTCAAATAAAGCATAGATGAATCATAGAAGTCTAAGCAATTTAGCTTAACTATTAGCTATACAAAACGAAACGAAACGTAATCTGAATTGAGTGAAAATTTTCGGATCTGTGCACTGCACGGACCTGAATTATACGAACTTTGAACACATCTGGTACAGTCACTAAAACATTTGTTGCATGTGGACTTGGACAACGAAACATGCAACAAGTTGTACAACACGCAGCGAATTGTACGGCAAATTGCACAACTTGTCATACACTGTGTCTGAAAAAAAACATCCCCAACATTTTTGACTGTAACTTTAAAACCAATTATCAGATTTTGATAGTTTTTGGTACGAATATTTCTGACACAACTTGCCATAAAAATGATCGTTCAGTTTCCCACCTCACCCAGTGTATGCTTCTGCACTACCTAGAGAAATCTGATCAAGCGAAATATATGTTAAAATAAACATAATACCTGAAAAAAACATCCCCAACATTATCAATCGTAACTTGAAAAAAGATTAGCAGATTTTCATAATTTTTGGCAAAAAGAATGTCTGACACCACTGGCTATTAAATAAGTGTTTTAGTTTCTACCTCACCCAACGTCTGCTTTTGCACTACCTGGAGAAATCAGACCAAGCATAATACGTGTTAAAATAAATGAAAAAACGACGACAAATTCCATCTATCCTAATCTGTGGACCCTGACAGCCGGTCTATTACAAGGTTTGACTGTCGTGCAGCAGTGTGTCTACCAGATAAAGTTTAGAAATGTTTGTAAAGTCAAGAAGCGATTGGTACAGCCTGGATTGGTCTGGAGCAGAACATTATCAATACTGCTGTCAATGAATGGAGAAAGAGTCTCCTTGCCTGTGTTTGCATAGTTGGCCAATATTTCAAGCAATTTTACTGCAGGCAGTTAAAAATCGATAACTGGATAAAATGTCAGCCAGTGTCAGAAATGTGAACAAAATGTGTTTTACGTGTTATGTTAATTAAGCAATCATATCGCATTGGATAAAAAAGTGATATTTTGCAGGTTGTGATTTCCCCAGGTAGTGCAAAAACAAAAAAAGTTGGGTGAGGTGGGAAACTGAATAGTTATTTGATGGCAAGCTGTGTCAGGAATAATCATACCAAAAATTATCAAAATCTGATAATTGGTTTTCAAGTTACAGTCGAAAATGTCGGGGATGTTTTTTGAGACACAGTGTAGAAAAAGTCGTCAACAAATCGAAGCGATGGAGACACGCATTAATCAGTTATCAATCGTACTTGGCCTGTAAGACGAGAGCGAAGATTCCTGCGGCGAGCGGCGCACTTGCTGACGTGCCGGTGTGCATCTCCGTACAACCTTTACGTAGATCGGTCGTCACCTGACATATGCACAGCACACACGTCCTCGTCACAAGTAATCATGCCGCTTGCAAAACACCACAACACAACCACAGCGTGCAAGAACGTGGACGCCTAGTGCTGACATCGTACGCGGCCGTCCGTCCATGTCAACTCAACTTGGCCATCCCTCCGCGGGTAGGCGCAACAAGTACCAACGAAAGCTAAGACGTAAACGGGTGGCACACCGTGCAATGCACTAACCTGATATCCGTGGTCTCGCAGTGTAAACTGGTGTCTGGCTGAGGGCGAAAAGGAAACTCATGGACCTTATGGTTCGGAAAGGACTTTGTTGCCGAGTTTTAAGTGCTTACAGCAAACTAGTCTTAGCAATGGTTAGACTTATAATTTGCAGTCGGCGCTAGAGCCGCCGGCGCGCCTGAGTCGGCCAGCCGACGCGCAATCGACCAGCAGCAAGTAAACATGTAGCTTACGCTAGATAGTCGTCATTTTCATGTGATTTTAACGCTCGATAACTTTAGCCTTTAACCCTTTGAACTGTAAACTGGCACACCGGATACTCAAGTCCTGAGAAACGTTCGCGTCAATTTCGGATTTTCTACGCTTCTGTTTTTGCTTCTGATTGCTTCTGTTTTTGAATCAGGAGCCTGTATGGGACAGACGAACAGGCGAACAGACAAACAAGACCCGTAATACGGCCTATTGGATAACAGACAGACAAATATCCTATAGATACATGAATAAAATGTTGGTGTTTACAATCTGTCGGTCACTGCCGGAGCCGCTGCTGTATGTGGTCGCCAGTGTTGAAGGACACGCTTCGGAATACCACGGCACTTTACCGTTCTCCGTGGCACTACTGATGGACAGCGTGTAGATGCTGTTCGTGTAGCCGTCACAGTTGCAGCTGTCTCCGTTCTGACCACCGTTACCAGATGCCCAGACGAACACCGAGCCCAGACCACCACGACCCTGTCCCACAATGCAACAGTAGCGGTATTTATTAATTTATTTTTGTATCTGATGCATATACATTCCCTGATGTTGTGACACTATATGTAAACAACAAGGCACAAGCATGACACTTAAAGCAGTTGTGGACAGTTGCCAGCGTCACCCGAGCTTTTCTGTCCAGCCCACATACGAGTATTGTGTTATTATTGTGCCATTTCTTCTTCTTGGCAAATAAAAAAACATACACGCATTACATAGTTGCCCTGACATCAAAAACAGACAAGAAACGTACAAGGCAGCGAACACGATACTAGTATTAATAGCACTTCAGATAAACCAAAAAATATCAACAGCTCTGAAAACTCTGCCAAAACAGTGACGCCACCTGGCCAATACAATGGATTGTTCCTGTAGCCTAGTCTTGCCCTTTCATCAATTTCATCCGAAAATCGTTCGAAAATTGCTGAATTCGGATTCAGGAGCCACGGATCAAAATAACAGATCCTGAACCGCAAGAACCTGTAAGAAATTCTCCACCGTAAGCATCAAACTGATAATAAACAGCCAGAATGGAAATTCTGGCAGTGGATTTCAGTAGTCTCTTGCATGTTACTCTTAGAACCATTTGTATTCCTGAATTTTAAAACTTTATTAGTGGTTTAGAGACCTCGTGTGACGTGAGAGGGAAGTGACAGACAGACAAACCTTGGAAACACCCTGCTGGAAGGCATGCCAGGCGAGTGGTCCAGGTCCGTCGACCGTGCGTCCGTCATCATCAGGACCCCAAGACGCACTGTAGATGTCGATGTGTTGCGGTCTGAGACTGAGAGACTGGGCTTCCACCGCGTCCGTGACGTCGCCGTCCAGCATTCGCACTCCTGCACCAATACGCCATGCAGTCATCACTTTTATTTACACTGTGATACCTTTTCAAATAACTCCAACAACCTTGCATGGTTAATCGTCAACAATTTTTGGTCCAAAGAGTCGCCATATGCTCTCAATAGCACTTGCTACTTTGCTTATACTGAATCGGGATCATTGGAGTTATTTGGAAATGCATTAGGGGTCCAGTTTTTATTAACTTGCTACACTTCCGGCGCTATCTGTTGTCTACAAGTTTTGACATTTCGTGACATATATGAACAAATACTTTGCCTACATGTACGTACGTATGTACGTTCCTGTAACATTTGCGATCATTAGTCACCTATGGCAGTATGTACTCCTAAGACATCAGTTAGCGATGACGCATTTTCCCACTATAGCGCCGAATGTGGCAGTGAATCAAATCGGTATTAAAAACAAGTACCTCCGATGTGGGCGTCGTAAGCTACTCCGGTGCTACAGATGCTGTTGTTTGATTCCGCTGCAACCTCGCCAGCACAGCGCGTTCCGTGTCTATACACGCCAAGTGCACTGTTGTTAATTAATCACTGTACAATCAAATCGATCAGCTCAGCATTGACACAGTACAACGCGACCGACGATGAACAATCACTGACAGAAGCCATAATTAATCGAGAAATGTACACAATTACGATTTTAAACAAGACGCAGCAGCGAGAAAAGTAGGCTATAAATGAAAAAAAATCAATTGATCAATTAACGACTTAACCGTTTTTGCAACAGCATAGGTGGCGGATTATTTTACATTTAACATCATAATATTAAAAAAATAACTGAACACAAACAAATTAACGAAAAGTGGCAGTGGCATCGTATGTTTCTGGCATCGTATGTTGCCACAGGATGTGCAGATGACCATGTTATTAGTTGCAACCATAATGTTTGCACGCAAAGTTAGCCAACGCTATGTGACACTGTTCAATGCAATGGGTAAACAGCTGAAACGTCGTCGTCGAGTAACTGAAATGTCATGTAATGGAATGTTTGAGGAAAAATCCAAGTAATGCCTTTCATTGGATGCGTCGAGTATAGGAAACGTTGTGTATTAGCCATTAGCTGGAAATGTCGAGTAAGGGAAACTGCGAGTAAAAGCCAAGGACTGGATACGCCGAGTAAAAGAAACGTCGAGTAACGGTCACAGATGAGCCTACGCACTTTCCCGGCGTCGTCAGAAAAACAACGACAAACGCGTACGTGAGAGCATGGAGAAATATTTCAGCGGTGGGTATTCAAAACTCGAGTTTCTGTTTGTAGTTAGCCATTGTTCCTGAAGTGAAGAGAACTCCGACACAGAGAAATGCAGTTGGGATCAAAGTGTCCAAGACGACTCAACACACAGCGTCAATTCTCATTCGTCTGCTGCGTCTGTAGTGCCAGTATCTTCGGCTTCGTCGTCGTCAGATGACTTTTGCAACATTTGTTGGGCCAACCAAAAGCTAAGATTGTGTTTGTTGTTTGTGGTCATGCACGTTTCTGCGATTCATGTGCACATTAAATGTTTGCAACTATAATGTTTGCAACTACGAAGAAATGTGGCGTCTGTAGAGGAAAAATTGTCTTGCTATTTTTACTTGGTTAACTCTCGCATTTGATAGCCTGCTACGGCTTCTATTATGTGCCATCGCGCTATTTCATCTTGTTGATGTGCAGAAACGCTTTTATTTCGACTAACTTGTTTTAGTAGTACTGCTGATAAAATTTGTGCCTCGAGATTTTTCGTAGATATTAGATTTTTCAATTACTCGATATATCTAGTTCACGGTCATTACTCGGCGTTTCTGTTACTTGACATTTTCAGTTCGTGGTCATTAGTCGACGTTTCCGTTACTTGGCATATAGGCCTACAGTCAATGACCATTACTTTACGTTTCTGTTACTCCGCCTTTCCTAACCCTGCCAAAACCCAATGCTCGACGTTTCAATTACTCGACGTTTCAGTGTTACAGTGAAGTTCTTTTCTGTCATCGTTTACTACACAGAAATCGACGAAAAGAAAAAGCATAAAGCACCCTAACCCTCCCTGCACATGTTCGGTGGTCGTTAAGTCAAACGGAGGGCAAAAAACGTTTCCATTAGCAAGTACCCGTCAGCACTCCGTTCCAGCTGAAGAGTCGTACATACATGTTGTCGGATACGCTTTTTTGAGCTAAGCAAAGTGCTGGCGTTGATTTTATGGATGCAGAGCGCAGTTTAAGCGCAAACTCCATCGCTGTTTCGACTTGTCGCACAGATTGTTGTACAATATATTTCCACACAAAATCAAAATAAAGCCGTAGTTACAAGTAGAACGCATGCAAAATGTTTTGCAAATATTTGTGTTGTAAGCCTATTCATGGAAAACACACACGCTCTCATGTCGTCCGTCCGTCCGTCTCTCCGTGCGTGTGCGCGTCCCACCCTGATGCTGTTTCTGTCATATCTACGGTATGCACATTGACGAATTTTTACCGAACTTTTGCCACAATGAAACTTCAGACGCATTATTTTTGTTTTGGAGTCGAAATGTCAAAGATCAAGGTCAAATCCTCACAAAATATGCTAAAAATACCATTCTCCGAAGTTTTCGCGATATCTGCGGTATGTTGACGGATTTTCTGCGAAGTTTTGTGTCTACTGCATTTTGGGATTAAAACAAACTGGTTAAGTTTTGGCGATCAAAAGGTAAAAGGTCAAGATCCCACCGAGCAGAGCCTGAAAGGTTACGACACTGCGCGTTGCGTCCGCATTAAAGCAAGCAAAAAATCGGCGTTGATTTTATCGATGGAAAGTACAGAAACAACAACGTCCTGTGCAAACTCCCTATACCTCCGTTCCATATGCCAGTGATTGTCAACCGGGGTTCCGCGGAACCCAAGGGTTCCGCGAGCGTCTGCCAAGGGTTCCGCAGCTGGCCAGTAAAAATAACCCAGCATGCGAAATCACGCCAGACAATGTCGTAGAAATACTCAGCATCGATGTTTTTTTGTTTGAAATTTCGTTTCTATACGTCGTTTTGCATAGACTTACTGTGTTGAATCATTTTTTTGTTAGTGAAATTTTGGCATATTTTGCATTTTAGGCCTATATTATAACATACGTTTCCTATGCACGACATTATTCAACTCCAAGGCATTATCAAAAATAAAAAAGAAAAGAAGAACGTATGAATTAGGGTTATGGTTACGAAATCGTTTGGTCATTTACTTAGTTAATTCAATTCTTTACAAACTCAGCTAAGGAAAATTGTTAAAACACGTAAACCTATCTTTTTCAAGGGCGTCCACGTAATAAATTTTCTAGGTTGGTGGCGGGGCTAAGCAGCTGTCGACAACCACCTCGCCCGTCGTGTTTGGTTAAATACAATAGCATACTGCTGCCTAATAATGCGGTCAAATTTCATATTGGTCATCTTTGTCTGCTTTGTCGTCCTCATGACGGCTCTGCCCTCAGTGCCCTGCTAGGGAAATGAGTCCGTAGGCACCTGTAGCTTCATCTTTGAATACGTCGCTGGACTCACGGATCAATGCATGGGGTTCCGTGAGTGACCTTCACGCTTGTGTAGGGTTCCGCGGCAACAGAAAAATTGAAAAACACTGCCATATGTTATACACGGTGTCTCAAAAAACAGTAAAAATTGTTTGTGTCATAACGTTGTCAAATTTCCACCAACTTTGATAATTTTTGGCACAAAGATGGCCAAGACGATAAAGGTATGCAAGATGCACTAATTTTTACCTCACCCAATTTATGTCAACGCACTACCGTGTGAAACACAGATGCTCCAGATTGTTACATTATACGGTGGATATTTGTATCAAATTGCTCCCTTTTGCATCATCAATTTGACAGAGGGCGCCACGTGGTTTAATAATTTTGTGGCGTAAAATATTTCACGGTAAAAATAGCAAATAATAAACTAGCTGACTGATGAGATTAAAATACGTCTAATCAATGAGTAAATGCTATTTGATCAGTTGATCATTGATTCCGCCATCATCCAGTGGCCTTGCATCTAAGCCACCGTGTCTTTAATGCAGGACACACTTTAAGCATAAATTCTGATAATTTACCAAGTAGGTGGTTATGTAAGTTGATAATTCTGCTAAATAATTCACATTCAAGAGTTTTTGTGCTGAATTAAGTTATTACAACGTTTACTTGAGACACCAACTCAGCGTTATGCAACAATTTGGAGCACCTATGTTTTACAGAAATTAGGTGAGGTGGAAAATGAGTACATCTTACATAATTATATTGTTTTGGCCATACTTGTGTCAAATTTATCAAAGTTAGTCGAAATTTGACAAAGTTATGACAAAAACAATTTTGACTGTTTTTTTCTGAGACACGGAATAGACTACATGTAGTTGTACAGTCGCACTACAAGCTGTGCGATATCTCGTGCAACATCTCTTCAGTGTTCACGTCAAGATGTTCCAGGCCTTCGATCTTTTTGACGCGCTACAGCTGGGCTGTAGGACGTCTTTCAGGGTCTTTGGCACGGTTGTCGTCCGTCGTCGTCTGTCCCTCAGTCACAGATGTATTGTGGTTAAACGGTGCGAGATAAGACCTAGGATGCTATTGATCACTAACAGGAAGTCACATATTGGCTTTTAAATGACATAAAAATCCTCGACCTTGGATGACCTTGAAGGGTCATAACGCACTATAATATGCCAATCGTGCTGTATTGTGGCTAAACGGCAAGTCGTAGAAGGTCGGCGATAGTACCATCAGATAGGGCGCTGGCAACTTCCTATAGGCTGCCATTAGTAACCATGTCTCGATCTGCAGCGGTTTGGCCGCAGTTTAATGGAAGGTTTCAAGCTATAAGTGGCCGCATCTCAGAAACGGTGAGAGATAGGGCCAAGGTTGCTATTGATCACCAACATGAAATGACATATTGGCTTTTAAATGACTTCTTCCTTAGCGTCTTCCTTAGCGACAGCTGGGCTTTCTTGTAAAGACTTGTTGTACAACTTGTCGTGGGTAAGCTGTCCTAGACTTGTAGCAAGTGGAGTCTGGGCGGCAGTGTGGCGGGCGCGTGTATCGTCTACTGGAAGGCTGACGTGTGTAGAGGCCTAGTACCTGTTTTCGTTGGTGTAGTCGTAGCGCGGTTGTGGGTCGCTATCGTGCTCGTTGACGTCATAGCTGGCCAGCCGGTCCTGAACGCAGCAGCAGCAGCAACCGCAACATCATCCAGTGCGATTTTCAGTTTACTCTAGTATTTATGGATGGTTTTAGTTGTGAAATTATCATTCAAGTTTAGTTTAGTTATTGGTTTCATACAGCATGTGTTTTCGTTTCAGTTTTCGTTTTTGTAATTTATCGTTGTACTTTTAATCAAGAACAGAAATATATCAGAATATAGCATTGACTCTGTTACATGAGTCTCCATTATAAAGACATAGGGGGCATACGTAATGAACGGTCACGGCATCACATTAATAATACCTCTATGTTTCTATTCGCATAACTGCCACGGCATACTATAACTGCAGTGTTTTTGTCATAAATTTTTCGTTTTTTGTTTTTGTTCTGGTTATCGTCGACGAATCGTTATTTTTTCGTTATTGGCGCTTTTCGTTCTGACTTTCGTCAACGAAAATCACACTGCAGCATCCGTTCAACATCATCTCAGGAACAACCGACGATATACATACGCACACAGACTCGCGATGACGTCTAAGCGATTGTGGCAAGTTATGACTACGGGAAGGCCGTTGAAAACTACCCAGCTTGAAAAGTTTATTACGCGATCATCGCACAGGTCGCATTGCACGTCCTGCCCGTCCGTCTGTCGGCCCGCATGAGTTCCAAACTCTGAAAGGCGTAAAGAGAAAAAATTAAATTTAATTAAAAATAAATTTCAAAACAAAACTTATGTAAATGTTTTTAAAGGCAGGAGTAACTGGTGTGCCAATTTTCACATGAAAAACTTCAAGCAAATGCCGAATATCTCGCGTAATCGCGGCTTGTGCGGTGACGTAGGTCTAATTCACTGTCAACGCCTAAGGCGATCGGCAACTGGACGGACGCCGGTCCGCATATCATGTCGACACTTGGCCTGTGACGACGTCGTTTCTTGTTGAGTCCCCCCGGTCCGTTCTGCTTCTGATGACAAGAAAGTCTTTTTGCTGATCCTTCAATCACCACTTTCAAAGCCGGCAAACATCTGCACTGGTTTTACGCAATATGCAGTAGCAGCGTTAAGCCCAAACGCCACTATACTCCGACTTGATGTGAAATCGTTGCAAAATAAGTCGTTCAACTGCATCAAACTGTAGAATACAACATGCTGACATGTCAAGATGCTGTGAATTTGTTCAACTGGCTTTTCATTTGGCACGGAAGTGTCGCATAACTTGTTGCTATTCTTGTACAGCACAGCTCGACTTCTTGCACCACAAATCCACGACAAATCAAAGTACAGTCCTTGGAATCTGAACTTTGGTAGAAGTGAGTTTTCTAAAAGACCACGCCGTGCGTGCAGCGAGGTCGACTATATGCCTGTCAGAACGAGTGGCGTAAAATAAATCGACAACAGACGGGGAAGCCAATCCTCTTGTCAAATTTTCGCCGCCAACGACGACGACGAAAGAAAAAAACGGAGCGCCACCTAGCGTATAGGTGCAACGACGCGTTGACGACCGACTAAAATGATGGATCAGCCGAAGACGTCAGAGGAAAAACTGCCTGGAAGCGCGAGTGCGCGACGACCTTGTTGCGGGTCTCTCAAAGCAGCGGCAAGAATTAAAAACATACGCATCGCGGCGCGGCGTGTTAAACGCCAGTTAACGTAGACAACATGCGCGCGTCCAAACGCCGCGGCGTAAGCTAACACATACAACGACAATATCACTAACGAGGATGGACGTGTCCAGAGAGAGACGCGGCTCGCCTGCAGGAGCGTTCTCCCCAATCGCCTGCCGGCGTCCTTTTACTGGTCTAAATAATAGCGGCTCAAAGCGCATATTATGCGGCCATCCCACATAGGCGCCATTACACGTCTCGCTCGGCTGTCTGTCCCGTACGAAAACAAAATGGTGTAAACAAAGTAACGGTGGATCGGACACTCACGTAGTTCTTTTTCAAGTCGGGATGATCTTTCTCTATGCCGTCGTCGAGAATGGTGACGACAACGCCTCTGCCAGTGAAGCCCTTTTGCCAGGCCGGTAGAACATTCATGTCCAAGCCGATTCCTCGATTCTAACACAGCGCACACAAGCACATGTATCCAACACGATGGTTATACATCTACACGACAGGAACAAGTCTGGTGTGACTTGGTGACGTAATGATTAGAGCAACTCTCATTTTAGCTAAAAACCACGTCAGCGATGTTAAAACCTCTCAGTATAGAGATAAGATATTTAGATGTGAGTAAGTAAGTAAGTAAATAAAATCCTTTACACTTACAGCGCCGCTTAGTACGCAAATTCAGCTGAATATGAGGCACTTGTATAAGCGACAAACCGCTAGACGGAACTGAAGACATGCTCAGAGTGCAGTAGATCAGGAAAGGTGTGTAATGACGAACAAACGCGAATGCTGAAAGAGAAGGTGGGCATAATATACCAATGTTTACCAAGTTTTGGTAAAGGTAATATTTGCCTGAATATTTGCCTGCGGCAGACAGACCCGCGTGACGCATGACCGATCATGGTTTGACGGTGGGTGACATGTCGCGGAGGCTGACGATAGAGGCTTGGTAACGTATCGTGTAGCCATGCAATCGTGAACATCACATCTAGTGCTTGACTACAGCAATTTCACTTTAATGAATTCTCAACACATGCTCACAATCCACAGTAGGCCCTATCTGCCGTCAGACACCAAGGACCGGTAGCACGGCACGCCTGGTTGTGTTGCCCACGGCAGGTGCGCGTTGAACCAGAACGAGCCGTGCTGCTCCCCGTCATCTCAGTCTCACCGGCGCCGGCTCTGGTAGTGGGACACTATGCATAGTAGCGGCGGGGTGGTGGCGGGCGGGGCGGAGCATTATTTAGAGATCGAACGTGATTGGTCTGCCGATCAGCCAATCGGTTTACCAAAACTGCTGTGTGTGATGGAGGTCTGTGTGATTAACAGCATCAAACTATTATGTCTTGAT
>Ga0209367_1004074_pt1 | contig 20069 bp, 11 predicted proteins | sample WorMetLIZISLAND2_FD_187412 | JGI IMG/M metagenome (GOLD analysis project Ga0209367, IMG submission 187412) | Marine gutless worms symbiont microbial communities from Max Planck institute for Marine Microbiology, Germany - Olavius geniculatus... ...
TTTTGGGAACTGAGGCAATACCGACGAAGCCTCAGCCTATAGCCACTAAATATTCAATTTCTTCCCTAAGCTTAGCTATGACCTTCACCTTAGCAAGACCCAACAACAGTTTTTTATAAGTAGGCATCTCTCACTCAGCCAAGCAGCTCGCTATGCTGAGCTGGCAGCACTAAATGACCTTTGAGAAACTTTTCTTATAAACCAGATACAAATTAGCTATTCATTAAATTAGCTATCCTCCATAAACAGTACAGTCGCAGAGTCGACGGCAACCGTCGTCAGTTGTTTTTATACCCCGTTTACAAGAGGAAGCATACAGGATGCAAACATGAAGCAAACGTATTTAAAATACACGTGCATGACGTGTGCTCTGAGTTTGCTTCATGTTTGCTTTGTTGTGTAAACGGGGTATTAGCTTGTTTTAAGCGCATCTCATTTCGTCGCACATTTGTGCGAGCACCTCGCACCTGTAGATAGACGCCGTGTTGTACGGACACAATGTTGACGTAGGTTTGCCAGCCACGTACTACGGCGTCACCAAGCGCCATCTGTGTCGGGTCGGTTATGATGACGTCACAAGGGGTGTCCTGGTGACGTCATAATGACGTCACACGGGGTAGTGTCCCTAATGACGTCACAGAGCGCCGTCTGTGTCGGATCGGCTATGATGACAAGGCCTGCAGACATTGCGTCATCACGCCGAGGTCGTTGCTTCGCCTCTTGGCCCCACGTACGAGACTCTGTAACGTCATCCATACACGAGCGCATTAGAGTTAATTTTAACGTTGTGCGCTACGTAAATTCACGTTTTATTTATTTACTTACTTACTCTACACAAAAAGCGACACAAGATAAAAAAACAAAGCAAAATAATTGTGCCGAACTGAAATAAAGGCCGCCGTTTTGTTTATGTAAATTAGTAGGTCAAAAATTAGAAGTTCGCTTGGAAACCACTGCAGGATAATCGAATTTAGCATGACAAAATAAATTGTGTTAAAAAATCACATTTTTAGCTTTTGCCCCCGAACTTGCTATAAATGCTTATAGAAGGTTTTTTTCTAAAATGCGTCCTGAAAAACTCGAATAGTAGGCCTATATGGTTATATACAAGACAGATTTTTCCCTTTCAGAAGCCTCTTACGCATCCGGTGTGTCCAGTTTTTAAAAACAAACAAAAGTATACCAACAAACAGTTGACTGACGACACGAGTCACGTCGAGACATCGACAAGAACGCAGAAGATAAATCCTATAAGTACTACGTCAGACTAATGAACTGAGTCCATCGCGTGACCGAACATAGAATCACGCTGTCCGTGGAGGCGGTTCTATGCAAGGCGTGGCTTAACGTTCAAACACATCTGATAAAATATAACTACGACGTAATGACAGTTTCACCGCCCACGCTTTGTGCACGTTATCTGTTTCTTTATTGGCAATTAAAAGATCAATAAAAACGACGAGGATGAAAAAAAGAAAAGGAAAATCTATTTCTTTTAAACAATAAAAATCACACATAAATTAGCTTACAACAGTCAACTACGGCACGCTACCAGAAAAAAACATTCTTGTCAAAGCATGCCACCCATCGCAACTACACAAAACGTTCCAATTACGGCAAAAAAACATAAAACGCGAACACGCTATCTGGAAGGGCTACCAACAACGAGAAGGTGTGGACTAATAAGATTAACAAATTGCTGTTTTCTTTTCATCTTTTATTTAAACGTAACTGTTATTATGCATTATTATGCTATTATGCATTTCAGTTTAATAAGTATGTAAGCAAGTAAGTTATTTTAATTGCAAGTGTCAATCGCACAAGTATTACATGAATGAATAATACACTGTGTCTCAAAAAAACATCCCCGACATTTTTAACTGTAACTTGAAAATCAATTACCAGATTTTGATAATTTTTGGCATAAATATTTCTGACATAACGTGCCATCAAACGATTATTTAGTTTTCCACTTCACCCAACGTTTGTTTCTGCACTACCTGGAGAAAGCACAACCAGCGAAATATCATTTTCTTATTCAATGCATTATGACTGCTTAATTAACATAACGCGTAAAAACACATTTTGTTCACATTTCTGACACTGTGGCTGACGTTTCATTCGCTTATCCATTTTTCTACTGCCTACAGTAAAATTGCTTAAAGTGTTGGCCCACTGTGCGAACACAAGCAAGGAGACGCTTTCTCCATTCACTTGGCAGCAGTATCGATACCGTTCTGCTCTAGACCAATACAGGCTCTACCAGTCACTTCTGACTTTACAACATTCCTAAACTTCATTTGGTAGACATACTGCTGCAAGACAGTCAAACCTTGTAATAGACTGCTGTTGAGGCTCACAAATTAAGACAGATGGAATTTATTGACGTTTTTCCATTCATTTTAACACGTATTATGCCTGGTCTACTTTCCCCAGGTACTGCAAAAGCAGACGTTGGGTGAGGTAAAAACTAATACACTTATTTAATAGCCAGTTGTGTCAGAAATACTTCTGCCAAATATTACTAAAATCTGCTGATTTTTATTTAAGATGCGATCGATAATGCGGGGGATGGTTTTTCAGGTTTTCTGTTTCTTTTAACGCATATTTCGTTTGATCTGCTTTCCCTAGCTAGTGCAGAAGCATACATTGGGTGAGGTGGGAAACTGAACGGTCATTTAATGGCGAGTTGTGTCAGAAATATTTGTACGAAAAATTATTAAAATCTGATAATTGGTTTTCAAGTTACAGTCGAAAATGTCGGGGATTTTTTTTGAGACACAGTGTATACACTCAGATACAGACACATAATGTCCGTAATATACAAAGTGATAGGTCCACACTGTAGGCAAAAAAGGCAAAAAAACATATACGAACACTAGAATCTACTTATAATAATTAAAAAGGCTTTGGTAGTAAAATTAGACTAATACACTGCTGAAAATTTGTGGAAAGGAAGATTATTGTTCCTGACCCCCGGGTCCTTTAGCACCCCGACCTCCCACGGACGGAATAGATCTACTTACCCACCTTTCGGCGGGTCGCAGGTGGCCAGTCGGACGTAGGTGTGATAGAACGAGCCGTGAAACGTGAAGCGGTTGATATCGTCGTCCGTTGCTGATGATGATGATGATGACGCAGTAGATCGTTGGTGGTCATCACAGAGCCAGTGCTCGGCGCCTTTGGGGTCAAAGTTGACGGATCGGATAAAGACCGTGGCAGATCGTCGGCCGAAGGCAGGCAGATGACGTCGACCGCACGCGTTGTGACGTCCGCCACCACACATCAATGCCTGTAGTGCAGTTATGTTAACAAATTTCTGAAACAAATGTGACTTCTAAGACCATTTTGGAATAGAAACTATAAATTTGAGCATGCTGAATTTAATTATCTCTGTTACCAAGCCGAATTTCACGTTTTTGACCTTTTGATATTTTTCTGTGCATAAACAAATTACAAAATAGCAGATAATTTTTGGGACATACGTTAATGTTTGTTATTCTTCGATCCAACTTCCGTTTTACTTGATGGGAATAAACGATTGCATTTTATTTACACGTAAGCCGGGTGTCGACTGTCGCACATTTCCTGCGTTCTAATAAAATATACAACGTCCTACGCGCTGGTGGTGATGGTTAGCGCATCATTCGGCAGGTTGCGGAAGCACGTCAGTTCCGAAAATCGGATCGGACAGTGACGGAAGTTGTAAATATTTGCCGTAAGTGACTTAATATACGTAGTTCACCGTAAAGACCAGTTTCCACCCATGCAACGTATGATGCAGCGCAAAAGCGATGTCTATTTTTACGTTGCGTTCTTTCCGTGCATTGCGTTCGTTGCGTTGCCTGCTTCGCGTTACTTGGAAACTACATGTAAAATTAAGCCTATGAATTTGGCTGTTTTCAGTTGGTATTAATTAAATCATAACGGCACTGTCCTAAACCGCACGTTATTTGCAACTGCGCCGAGTTCCGTGCGATCAGTTGTGGCAAGTAAAAAATCACGATTTTAGTTTAACGTTTTACAAGCGCACGAAAGTTGTTTTAGACGAATTCGCTTTAGTGCAAGCGATTTCGCCTATAGCTATCCATTTCTCCGTAACGTGCATGGTTTGTCGTCCGTTTGTCGTCTGTTACATTCGGGCACCTTGCTCAAACCGTTCGACAGATTTTGATGCACATTATGCTAAATGAAAGTTTGTGCATGAACCCCTAGAGAAAGAAGAAATTTGAGGTCAAACCCTTAGCCAAAACGAGCAAATTACTTTCAACGTACGTAAAATGTATGAAATTACTATTTATCTGGTGATAGTGTCCATAAACGATTCACCCTTTTATCATATTAGGCCTACTTTGGTGCTCATTTTCTAACGTCTAAGGCTTAATATTGTGAAGGCACAAACTTGTTTATCGTCGGCGAGTGTGAGGTTAGTGCTCATCAGGCAGTCGCGATTGTGTCGGAACAGCACGATGCGAGACTGCTTGGAAAGCGCGTCAAACGTCTCCAGGTGGGACGGATGCCAGCCCGAGTCGACTGTAACCGACATCTCGACGTCACTCAGTACGCAGTAGTCCGTGTACGCCAGCATCTGTGCCGTACGCGCGAGCAGACAAACGATAACAAGAATTTTTGGTCAGCAGCGGCGCTAGTTAAGAAAGTAAGCGGCGGAAAGTTGTAGTTTTTCGACGGTCAGCTGCAAAATTTATAGATGGTTAGAATTTCAGCTTTGTCGTTACCTTAAATTTTTCCAAAATTGGGAATTTTTAGCCTTACTTTTTCCGAATGTTTAAAATTTCGAGGGTGCACTGAATTGCTTCTTGCCTCTTGCTACGAGGTCCCTAAATTCCATTAAAAAATCGAAAGCCATAACAAGTCCGCAACATCTTAACATGTACAGCTTGTTGCACGACTTGTTCTCCAACAGTCCACAACAAATACAAATAGTGGAGATTGGACCATAACGAATTTAGGACAAGACTAGGTTTCGCGGTTTCGGCATACAGAACGGCTCAAAAATCAACCATCAAGTTTTCACGACAACTGCATTAAATACCGATCACCAATTTCGAAGCTATTTTACTGGCAGTAGTGAGTATGCAACAAAGCGACCAACACCACACCTTACATCTTAAATGTTTTGCTGCCTTACTTTGTAAAAAATACCAATGTTAGTTTTTAAGTATTAATATCCAGTAAAATAAATTTGAGAGCAACAGCAAATTGTTTATAATCTTTTTTCCCAGTTCTTCGTCAATACTTTTACCGCGCAACGCAAAACACTACAAAGGCGCTGTATTACGTTTATGGGCTACGAGGTGAAAGCCTAGCTAGTGTGGCTGATTGGGGCGGTGGTATGTCCGCCGGCTGCAGCGTGGGCCTAATCGTTCATAAGCGCGCGGACAATGGATGGCCGCATGATGCGTTGCGGCATTATTAGCTCATGCCAATCAGCTGTCACTTGCGAGATTGCGAAGAGCTTTTAGAGTGACGCCAGTCACCCTCGACGTTAGCAACTTAGCAACGCTACAGCAACAAAGCGTCTACGCTAGATTTTACCAGATTTTTCATAATTTTCGCCACGGATATTCATGAAATAGCCTAACTGATCATCAAATAACAGCTGAAAGTTTTCACTTTAGCCAACATCTGCTTCTGCACTATATAAGTAAGTTAGTAAGTAAGTAAATGTCAGCGCGAAAACCCGCCGAATCTGAGGACAACGGGACAACAGGACAGCGCCAAAATCCTTATTTGAGACACTGTCTGATAAAAAAATTGTAATGTTTGATTAGACCGACTCGGAGCAGAGTGAGGTCGTCGTCGTGAAGAATGGTGGACTGTAGCCGAGCTCGTCGCTCGTCGATATAAGTCCACTCGAGCGAGGAGTGATCTCGACCAAAGCGCAGCCAGACTGATCCGTCTCGCCGTGCACTGACGTAGACGCCGCGCGGAGAGCCGAGGCTGTCAGTGATCGTCGAGTAACCACTATCATGACTGCACCAGTCGCCACCGCTACCGTTTCCTAGCACCCCTGCACAACCACAGATGCTAAAAACATTAACTCGTAAATTGAAAACGTTTACAACATGTCTTTAATTTTAGAACAGGCATGAAAAACATTGATAAAAACAGAAACATTTAACTGCGTGTCCATACAAAAAACGCACAGCAGGTCAGTTCAGTATCGAAGTCAGTCTGAGAAAAGACTCAACGCAATTTGCCAGCGAAAACTGCACCATGTTAATTTTGTATTCCACGTTTTAACAATAACAAACGAAACGCATAAAAACACGTTTTTATACATTTCTAAAATAACATTAAAACATTTTAATATCTATGCTTACAACACATACACACGGCAACAATGCTGATTTTTGAGCACGTAAGGGATTTATAGTCGGACGGACAGACAGACAAACAGACAGGCAACACCCGTAATGCGGCCTATAAGAGGGTCGCATATTAATTATTCAAGAACAACACTAAAGTGAAAGAGAGCGTGCAGCAGCAGCGCAACGAAAATAAACGAACAGTAAAAACCCTTTTGAACTATACGCATCAGTACTTTGTCGTCCAATCTCTTGCGATATACCCCGCGATGCGCTTTTTTCTTCTAATAGCGGTTACACACACGACCTTGCAGAATAAGTAAAACATTTCAAGAAAAAAAATAAAGTTCCCTGCGGCAAAATACTGCCTTGAATTGCTCAATTGTTAACGTTACGTTTGATTCGCAAAATGCAAAACTGCAAACTGCGGAAGTTTGTTGGTTTATGCTGTTTTACAAAACAGCTACCACGAAATCGTATGTAACATTTTGTTTTTTTCCCAGCAAACTACTGTTTAATGGGTCTTTTCTGTTTTTACCATTTTGTGCTTAATGCCATATTTTGTTTAATTATTTAGACAGCTGCTGTAAGTGCAGCATTTGCCTAGTTGTTCTAACATTGTTATGCTATTTGTACATGCTTCGGCATATTAAAATCACTAATAAACGAACAAAGTACGAAATTTAAGACTGGTCGCTAAAACTTCTGTTAAAGAAAAAATGCTTTAAGTGTTGGCCAATACAGGCTATCGTCACACGTTGTGGCATGCATTAGTATTTGTTTCGACAGCGTTGTATTGCGTCCCTATTTCATGAGAATTAAAAAACACTTTTCTCCCATGCGAATGTGACACTTTACACCTTAACAGTACTTTAACTACTGTTTACTATTTATCTGTGTTTTATAGTATAATATACGGTAAAAACTAGAGTCTTTCGCGGAGCTGACGGTGAAATTTCGTAAGCCTGGCTTGCGGAGTTTCGGCGCAGAGTCAAGTGTGTGACAAATGAACAGTCAGACGGACAGACACCTTTGCGACAGCAAGCTATGCTGACGTTTTGTAAAAAATGTGACAAAATAGCCAAAACGCACGACAAACGCAAATAAATGTGCAGCGCAGACACTAAACGTGCAGACGTAAATACAAATCTACAGACAAACTATTGTAAGTGTAAAATATTACACCGTGAGAAAGTTGCACGAAAGGCTATTTGCATTTTGCCATTTGATAATTGACTGACCTATGTATTCAATCAATCAAGTTTTATTTCAAACATTCAACGTCCATAGTACATGAATAAAATTTAAAAAGCAATAAAACAGTAGTAAGAAACAAAAATAAAACATATACACAGCACGATCCAATACTGACAAGATATTTGACTACAGCATTACCACTACATGTAAACTGCATATTAAAGGAAAATTTATAATTATACAAAAAAGTGTCAAAGCTGGGAAACTGCAAATTCAAAAAATAGCTGTAACACTATACAGTCTGCCATAACGAAAAAAACGTCATTATATATCTGTGATACCAACTTTTCAATTTGTTCAGACAGTTAACTGTATAAGTATTCCACAATGCAGTACCATACATAGACCTACATAAACCCAAATAACCCATCTTTGACTTTCTTGGAACACTTACCAAATCTACATAAAGAGTATTTGTTCTTATATACATATAATTAGTATTTCTTCAGCTATATCTAGTAAAAATTTCGTGTAAATTGGTCATCATTTGATTGAATTATGAAAGAAAAAAAACGCCTTTTTATGAAATACCGTGTATATGAAAACAAATACTTTTCTGTGTAGATTTGATAGGTGTTTTAAGAAAGTCAAGGCTAGGTTATTTAGGTCTTACTGTTTATGTGTTTATGTTTGTATTAATATTTAATGTGTAATTTTACATATTACGCATTTCAAGCTGTAAATCCTTATCATCAGCTACTCAGTCTACGAAATGCGTTTGTTCTAACTTTTCATGTGTCAGCCTGTAAAGTGCAGACTGAGTAAAACTCAGTCTAAAAGGCTTTGTGACAATGAATAGTCGCATCGCTTAAGGATGACAAACTCGTGTCAAAACGTCGGTCGGACTGTGTGACGTTTTTGCTTTTATCACTTCTCTGTCAGCTACAATTTGCGTCGCTGTCGTATACCGTAATCTATCATTATCCCCTTTTGCTTATTTCGCTCAAACCGAAATTACATGCGAGAAAATGTCTGTCAATAAGCTTACCACACGGTGGAGATATCACAAACTTGAAAACAGAAAGCCAGCCAGCGTGTCGCCAAATATCGAAAAATTTTGAATACAAAAATCGCAACAATTTTAGACACTGGCGTCGTGGGTTAGATGAAACTGAAGAAAGGACAACAAGTTGCAGGCTTTCCCATAGCCAACTGCGAATTTCCACCACAGGAAATACGGGGGATTGTTTGTCCGGAAAAGTTTTTTAATATAAAAATTTCCAGTTTTACGTTACGTATTTTCGGAAAAAAAGTTTTCGACAAGAATAGATTGTCCGAGAAAATAAAATTGGGTAGGCAGGTGTTTTTTGTTCCCGCCTCTTACGACGCAGCTGGTTTTTAAACATATATATGTAAAAAAACTTACCATTTACAACTGTGTGTAAGGACGATGTGATGATATCAGTCATCTAAAACAGCAAAAATCATTTGGGTAATTGTAGATGGGGCTATGCATATGGCGTCCTTACAAGCTGACTTTAGTTGGTAATCACTAACATATGTTTTATTGCCAAAAGTCGGGGAATGAGCCTGACGCACGTAAGTAGCGCTATAGCAGGATCCGTATCTTTACCTTTTATTTTTTAAGGCAGATCAGTATACCTCCGGTCGGGTACAGAACGTTGGATGTGTCCACTACTGCTGCTGCTCCTACTACGCTGCTGCTCGTTATACCTGGAAATCAAGGTTGGCTGTGGTAGACTTCGACTGGCGTCGTCTAATTGCCAAACTCTCAATCCGCACCTCCGTCGGATGCAAGGATCTTGGTGATATTTGTTGTACAAACCAAGGTATAGGCCATTTTGTCTTAAATTTTGTTGCCATGGCAACAAGGGTCGGTAAGGGTAAAATTCAGTTAGCAGCATTTGATGGCCCATTCCCGAAAACCCCCTATAGGCGCAAAAATCTTGCAAAAATCTTTTACGCAAGCCGAGTTATAGCCAATTTTGCCCCAAATTTCGTTGCTATGGCAGCGGGGACCAACCGGGGGTAAATATAAATGTCACCGTTATTAGGCCGACCCCCAAAGCCATATCCTAGAACCAAAAATTACGACTCTATCTTGCACACAACGAAAGTTATGACAGTTTAAAGAATTTTTAGATTTTCTCCCGGGCGCCATTGTAATTTTTTGTCGAATTTTTCGAATAGATAAGTCAAAAATTAAATTTTTTATTTTGTAACATTAAAAAGGCACTTTTTTGCAGAATTGCGTCATTTGACGTCGTAAAAATCGGTTTAACGGACTCGCCCGTAAGCGAGTTGAAGAACCAAAAAAGTGTGGTAAATTTCGAACAAAGAGGGTGTATATTTCACCTATATGGGAGCAAAAACCCTGGGTGGATTGAGTCCAAATTTTTTGGTGGTAGGGGTCCACGACGTAATCACGCCATTCAAATTTAGTGACGATCGGTTCAGGGGTTTTTGGTTGGCTGAGGGTCAAAGTTTGCCTTTTCCCATCGACTTTGAATGTCGTCCTTTCCACTGTGTCCCATGTTATCTATGATAAAAAAACAAAGGTAAAAAAGCGGTAAAAAACGAGAAAAACCGTAACATCAGCACAGACAAGTGTTAGCTGATTTCTAACGTTTTGCTGTGTCGTTTTTTTTCGCCGCACGTTCAAATAAAAACAAATAACGGATATTTTATGCGTCAAACTCACTGGACTCAAATTCGGACTTAGTGGACCTGACTATACATCACTGGTTGCAAGTTTCGCGGAAAAGTGAATTTCACACCACGTGGTGTTGCTTGTTGAGAAAGAAACGTATGTGCAAATGATGGATACATTGCATGCTTGCAAGCTTCGTCTAACAGCAACAGCCGTCTCATCGCATACACATGTCACTGAGCTGTAAGCTACATCACCACCCAACGCAACACACGGAACGAACGCAATAAACGCAAGAAGAACTCAACGAACGCAGCCGACGCAACAGCCAAAACGCGAGGATCGAAGCGATGTCTATTCCTATAGGCTTCATCCTCAACGCGTGCACACTTTACCGAGCACGGCAAGCAGTCTGGTAAACTAGCAGTCTTCGCCTGCAATGTGCAACATCTGCGTTATACAAATAACTTAAAGAATCGGCTTACCGGTAACATTGTGGCCGGGGAAAAGACAGGGGGCATTTGCCCGTAATTTTAACGTGTCGATAAATTTTCTTCTAAAACCGCAAAATTTTAGGCTATAATCCCCATTTAAAAGAATCGGAGCAAAATTAAGACTTTGAGCATCCACGATCTGTTCCGTCAAAAATTTGTATTTGTCTGTTGAACAATTACAGCTTCCTGCCCCTACTTTTTTTTAACCCACAACGCCGTTCCGCTTTACCGTGCATTTTCTATCACTGCTCGTCTTTAGCCGCAAACAAGGTGTCATTTTTCATCACGCCAATGCACACGCTCAGTTTTCAGTTTTGAAAACGTTGATCCGTCCGCGAAATTAATGCGATTGTTTGCTCTGCGTAACGTACACGGCTTACTTGTGTTCTCACCCCCATTCCTTTCTCTTATCACTCGCTTTCCATTTCCGTTTTTTACACACGAAAACGACGACATTAATTTCGTCCGCTTTGTCCGTTAATTCAGTGTGCACAATGATTGTATAAAAATGTGTAAGAAACCAGCATATTTTAACAATTTCCGTCGCTACTTAATGCCAGTTTCTACTTTCGAACTCGCTTGTCGTGCATTACTAATTCAAAGTTTCGTTAACAGTGGCATTCAAAAATTCGGCAACAGATTTTAAAAAAATTAAGCTTGCAAACATAAATGTTGATCATAAGGTAAAAAAAATTTTAAACTTATAAACAAAATGTAGCGCAGACTTGATTAATTTTTCACATACTGAACAAAGCAAAACACATAATAATTCAAATCTGTTTATTCTACTAGCAGTTAACTAAATAAGTAAGTAAGCAAGCAAATTTGCATAGCACAGTGACAAAGCCGAGTAGCTTAAAAATTGTGACAAGTCTTTACTGTTTCCTGCATTGCATTTACGAGAAAAAAAAGCTTATTTTTACTGCGGCGTCTACAAAAGAGCCTCCAGCGATTGTCTGTCTGCTGCACAGAGGTAAATATAGCGACAATGTAGAATAAGGCGAGAGCTAGCTAGCTGTATTGCCATTGCGGGGTCCATCGTACGCCGTGTTAAGATGCCCATGACGACAACCAGCACAATGATCAGGGTCGCTATAGCGTGCCAGCATCCAACATCCCCACGACAATAACCCCCTAAACCCTTTGCGACAAACCCTTTTTTACGACCAAAAAACCGTAACAAAACCCCTGTAACAAAACATTCTGTGACAGACCCCTTTACGACAATAACTTCTACGACAAAACCCCTACAACGGAACCCCTGAATACAAAATCCCCCAACAACAAAACTTTCGCTACGACAAAAAAACCTTACGAAAAAAGCCCCCTTTCAGACAGACAAACCAACCTTTAAAACGAATTTTTTCTACGAAGTCTTTTCTTCGACAAAACCCTCTTTACGGCAATATCCTTAGGACTTAACGCCACGCTAAAGTTAATTCGTCCTTCATCATCATCATCATCCTGTTCACGTATGCTTAGAAACAGAATAGATTGTAGCTGGGTGGGACTGGGAGTTGTTCAGCGTGTACGGCGCTATGGCGTGCCAACAGCAGCGTCCCTACAGCATCGCACATAGTTATTGCGACAATAAAATGACGTGTGTCGGCCAGCCAGCTAGCAATCGTCGCGTCAACAGCTCCGCCATTCATTTGTTGTCGTTACAGCATGCAAAACGCTGCGCGCCACGGTCGTCGTCGTCATCTTCGTCGTGGACATTTTGCATTATCGGCTCTCGTCCATAAGTATACGCAAACAGTGTTCATTATATTGCACGGCGGCTGCTCAGGCGTCGACGTAAAGCGACGCCGCGCGCCGCGCCGCGGAGCAACTATAAAACAGTCTTCGCTCGTCTTTGTTTATTTCAGACGTTTGACCTGGTCGCTCGCTGCATGGCAGTCCTGCGAGGAATGCGCCGAATATCGATCGCGTCGCCGTCGGTCTGAAGGGCGTGCGAGATGGAACTCGGCGACCGCAGTCAACAATTGGAAGCTATTGCCGCCAGGTCTCCTTGCAGACGCAACGACGCACTTTAGCGCGACGACGACGGTTCTTAAGCCTGCTCAAACTCCAGTCGCTTCGACCTGTTTGTCGATTTGTTGCACCACAAGTCCACAGACAGTGGAAACACTGCAAGTGGAGTGGAGCTTTAGTCTTTGGCTCAAACTTTATTATTTTAATTTACTCTGGATTTGTTGTACATTTTGTGCGACTTTTTATTAACAGTGCCGTCGTTACAAGGGTGGATAGAGAAAGTGCAATTGCACAAGGGGCACACCCTAAATTTTGGGCTGTCGGAAAAAACGTCGAATTTTTTATTGGCAAATTGTCGTACTAAAATGCAAAATTCAAAGCTAAAATCTCCCTGCTTACGTTTCAAACACGACGTCGCTGGCTGTAAAACTTGTTTATTGTTGTCCAACACGCTTTCCCGTGTACAAATTGTTGTGAATTTTTGTCGTGTGTTTGTTGTACAACGTGCCAGTGTTTTCTATCTTTTCAAATCTAAAATCAAAATTTGATATTAATTCCCTGCTGTTTTTTTCTTCTTTGCTCTCCGCGGATCTGGGGTTAAACGGTTTGTGGCGCATTCTAAGCTAAAAACGGCGCTTCTGATGATAGTAATTTTGCATACACTCTTAACGAAACTTCTCTTTTTTATTTATCACTGGATGCAGTTGCGACTATTAGGTATAGGGATAGAAGCCTCCGCAACATGGTACAAGAAAGCAGCGCAAATCCACAGGAAAGCGAACTAGTGGAGTTTGGGTGGAGTTTAGCGACGGCCGTTCTTAGCGTCGTTGAAGCGTGCAGCGGTCAGCAATCGAACACTGCACCACGCTCACTAACTGACCGACTCTCTGACTCTGTGCGTAAAATGACGCGATGAACTGGGAACCAGCTTTTTTGTCACGGATGGTGACGGCAGATATAACGAAGCGAAGGTTTAGTTAGCCCAAATTAAGAACGTTACGAAAGGTAGGTTTCGAAAGCCGCTTCGTGCCGTGGACATGAGCTTGAAACGACTATCGTTTACAATACGAACGGCTCTATACTTTCTGTATTCTTTACATCCGCATGTGACCACTGTGCTGGAGGATGAGAGATAGAGAGCTAAAGGTCTAGCAGCAGGTGTTTGCTGATTTCATGCATCTCTTACAACAATGTGTGCAAACTGTCATCACGTAACTATTATCAGTGTACGTTGTATATACGTCAATGCCAACGCTATTTATAGGTCTTTTCCCCTGCGGCAAAAGCTTTTTTGTCTACATATATACACATGTATTTGTATACATTTGTATTCCGTGCAATCTATCATTCTTTCATGTAACATAATACGGAGATACCGTTCCTGTCTGTACAGGCATGATTTACTTTCTATGGTTATTTTTGTGTGCTTAAGCATATAAAATATTTGGTTCATGCATTCATTCATTGACTGATTCATTCATTACCTGTGTCGAAGAACAGTAGGCCTGTCTTAAGCTACGTTAAACATAACAAAAAACAAAACTAATTCGTGTTTTATAAGGAACAATAATTCTTCATACAAACTTTCATCCAGACAGCCAATAACTAAAATAGACGTCTGCGTTTTTGCATCAACTTGACCGGTTTTTCGATTACTATAGCTACAACGGCAATTTTACTTTATCACGGCGCTCTATCGCACGTTGCTGTCACAGTCCAAGAAACTAGTTAGTCCCTTGGGCATCACTCGACGGGTGAAAAAACGTCTCGACCGAAGGACGCTGAACGTCTCTGGCAAGTCGTCAGTCAAGCGCGCATGCGTGCAGCTACATCCGGTCACGTGGTCAATATGGCGGCATGCGCCATACTTCAATCGTTTCACGCTCCCGTGGCTTTGCATTGCCCGGGAACTGGCATTAACGTCAATGACATACTGATTCTGTGCACATGACGTCTTCGGTGATATCCGGCGCAAATATATATGAACTTGGGAAGTAAGCTGTAGACTTCTGGATACAACTGTCAACATTCTACACGGTGAGGTGTAATTACTGGACCCTCTTGCGCCAAATGGCCGAGCCTTGTACCTATGCCATAGATGTAAAAAACGTTCCAGGAAAAATAAAAACATTTTATTTAGTATAGTTGAACTAACTAAGTAAACTACATCAAAATAAATAAATATTAATTCGTTTCTGTGGTCCCAAAAGTGCTTCACAAAGCTTTTGGTGGGATTTTCAATGCACGTTTTTTAAAATAAAAAACGTTGAGCAAAATAAAAAAACGTTGAAAAACGTAAAAAAAAAGTTTTTACATTTATGACCTATGCGGTTTTTTTGCAGAAAAATTTCCACAAACAAAACGTGAGATAACGCTGCATGCAATGCCGCTAAATTTGCCCACGGTTTCACCTCACTAACTGCTTTTATCGTGTAATTTCTGCGTCGGTGTGGCGTCGTAGTTTTCTAATTGTGTCTGTAGAAAGGTCGGCTCACAGAACAACCGGCGTCCATTTTGTTGAGCCTGCTGTCAAAGTCTGGCGACAAAAACAGCATGGTGATCTTTTTTCCGGTGGCCCTCTGTCTGTACAACATAGTGCACTGCTTGCTGTACTATCCTATTAATGCAACTTCTTTGTTTTTCGTCATTCTTTTCATTATATTAACTTGCACTTTTTGCAATTTCCGTGTTGCAATTTTCTGATTATTGCCAATGGCGTTTGACCGCTGAGAAATGAAGGACTACTTACTAAGTACTCACTTACTTACTTACTTTTGACAGACAGCACGCAGTCGGCAGATCACCGCGTTTGTCCTGTTATACTTCTTGTTTTTGTTGCCATCGTGTTGGCTTGGCGGCGACGTCAGCATCTGACAAGCGTCGTAGTTGCTGCCTTGCGGCGGACGCCGTTTGCTGCCAATCTCGAGTGGCATTCGCCAGTTCAGACAGTATCTTATACTAGTACCATGGCGCTTATGGGGTGTTTGCACGATCCAGCAAACGTCCAGCAAACTTCAAGCAAATGTATTCAAAATACACGTACTAATGCTAGACGTTTGCCTTAAGTTTGAACAAACACCCTATTACTGAGGACTGGATCTGACCGCTAGCAAAAGGTGTCAACGCCACCTGACGTATTAAATGCAAACTCCATCATTTGACAAGCTGTAGGACTTGCTGCAAGACTTCAGTTTGTTGCACGTACAACTATAGTTGTAGACTTTTTGTCGGACATTTGTGTTAGATTTTCGTATTATCAAATTAAAATTCTGAACACTCGTAATGTCCTCTTTCAGAAATTTGCAGTTGGCTGTCGGCAAACTGCCACTTCCAAGTTCCCGCACACAACGCACGACGTCGCTGGTGAAGCAGCCGCGATGCAAGCACTGCGACCTTTTGCTGCTGTTAACATTACGTTACCAACCTACGCAGGCGTAGCTTCTGCACGGCTATAATTGGCATTTTCGGTCTCATTTCTGTAATTGTCCGGCGCGCGCTATCACCGGCATAACACGAACTGGCAAGACCAACTGTAGCGGTACACGGGCGGCTTGTTTCCGGTGAAGCGACTGTTCTCGGAACGTCGTCGTTCCGGGTAGAGATAGACTGATGCATGCACAGGGCGCTCGTCGTCGCTTGTAATAGCGTGTCATAGCTGCGCGCTGTTCGTAGCGCTGTTTATGACTCGTTCTGAGCTGAGCAGCGCGCGCGTTTCTCGGCGTTCAGTCGTCGTCTCAGGCTCGTAAAAGCCGCAATAACTTAAAAACTCGCACAGTCGCACCCGTAGCAGTGTGAACGCAGCTATAGGCTCATAAGAGCCGCTGCAAGCATCAACCCGTACGTTGAAATTTGTACCACGTTGACTCGAACTCTTTTTAGTGTTTAGTCCTTAAGGCGAGTACAAAGCGACGTGACTAAACTAAATTGAACCGAAATACAATAACGTCCCTGTTTGGTTTAGCATGTAGTTACGGCGCTCTACACGGGCTTTAAGGCTAGCAAAAGTCTCAGTAACTAACAACCCGTACGTACGAGTCCGAGTACGGGTTTCGACGTACGGGTTGTTAGTTACAATCGTACCTGCATCAATGTGAACGCAGCCTTAAGGCGCGTACAAAGACACAAAAATATAAATGAACCGCCAGTTCGTTCGCTTTGTACAGTTCGTGCAACGCAACTAAACGGACATTTCATTTTATTTTCAGTTCAGTTCGGTCGCTTTGGCTTTGGCTTAGGCTCGTAAAAGCTGTGCGGGCGGCAGTGCCGAGAATTAGCCGTTTCGGCGTTGCGACGCGTCGTCTTTTCGGCGCTCGCGATTCCGACGACGTTAACGCGCTGTAATTAACTGTTGGCGGACGACGGACGGCCATGATGGTCGGTTGGCTGGGTGAATGGTGTTCCATAGTAGCTTTAGCTTTCACGGTGATTTCCCGGAATTGTGGTTAAGGTAAGGGTGAGCCAATCAGATATTTAATTAACCCGTAGTTTGCTCGGTTGGCTGGGTGGTTTCCCATGGTGGTCTTTCTGAGCTAGTAAGTATGCAAGTAAGTAAGAAAAAATTAAAAATCGACGAAGTTAGGGTTAGTGTTAGGGTTAAGATTAGTTGTATTGGGTGGTCTCCCAGGGTGGTCTGGTTGCGTCAGAGCGACCAGTCTGCACGTCGTCGTCGTCGTTGCCATCGACGTCACGTCCGACTGTGGAAGAGTTTGGTACTTGTGACAGGATGACTTGGTTCTCAGTTTTTATAGTCGGCTACATTCAGTCCGAATACGACTCCGAGTCAAGAGAGTCCAAGTCCAGTAAGCTCTACAAGACAGAACGTTCGTGAAATTTTGCGTTCACAGTGTGAGCACGTGGCGAGAAACTACAGCAGGATAGAACGTTATGAGACAGTTTACATTCGGTTGTTGATGCTACCACAACGAAACAATTAGTTAAAATTACAGTAAATGCAGTTACTTTCACGTCACACGGCACTGAGTCTGAGTCATAAAAATAACCACTTGACTCCGACTCGGGTCCATTGCCGCACTCCAGTAGTAGGCCTATTACATTTCCAAGTTAAGTTGTGTTAAACTTCGTGCTTTGTGTCGATTTTATGCGCCGTTTCGGCAACGGTTTACAATTCTGTTAAGATATACCAGTGCTTGCCGTTTCTGAGTTGGGTGAAAAATACCCGAGTGTTTCGACATCTTAGACGGTCAGCCTACGTTGGACCTGCGGCAGTCTGTCTACAGGGCACAGTCTCTGATACGCTGTATTACCGCAACGGTCTAAGGTTGATGAAACCGAAAGCTAAACACAGCATGCAGTACGGAATAAATTTACGTCGAAAAATTGCGACAGTGATCGATCGTATTATAGGCCTATACTTTCCATCATTAATCGATTTCGGTAGCCCTAGGAATATGTGGTGCAACAGAAAGATGGATCAGTTAAATATAAAACCCCGTCGCGAGAGAACATAAATTGCAACAGATTAGTTGCAGTTAATTAGCGTTTGCAGTTTCAGCAAAACGCTGTCTCAGTAACGTAAGCTTATTAAATTATGATTGTTTAATAAGAAACAATGAATAATGTACATGCAGCAATGAAGCCACTATGCATGTAGGCATTGCAGTCTTTAGGCATGTAAGCAACAGAAATGAACGAAACTAAACTGAATCGCACTAACACATTTTAGCTCAGTTAAGTCAAGTTAGTTCGTTTAGTACAGTCTTGTAGACTTAACTGAGCTGAACTAAGATTTCCGTTAAGTCGAGTTCAGTTTATTTCTGGCGCTGTGCGTAAGCCTTTAATCTACTACACGGTTTAGTTTTCAACAATCACACACGTCCACTGGATCAGCGATGCCGTGTCCAAAAATACAAGTTCATAGGCTGGCGACCAACCTATAACTAGCTGCTAATAATATGCAGACATACAAATTATTGTTTAATATTAGGCGGCATCGCTGATGCGATTCCACCTATTGCGACACATTTCTCCGTAGCGTGGTCTGCCCGTCGTTTGTCTACCACATTTGTGCACTTATACCGCTTTTACCGCTTGACAGATTTAGATGCCATTCGGCAGGTAAACTTGTTCGATGACATGATAGGCTACTGTGTCAAATAAACCCAGAAGAAAAAGAGATTTAAGGGTTTGACCTCCCCCAGCCAAAATAGGCCTTTGCAATTGCTTCCGACTTAGACGTTAAAATTCCCGAGCTATAAATTTGTATTCCTGACGCAGTAATATTGCTGAGCTCAGCAGAGCGAAAATGACAACTTGACACGGCGCGTCGTCACCGCCAATCGCTGACTGGCAGGTGATGAAACTCAATTCAAGATAATTCACTCCAGTCGCGTCATGCAGAGCATTTTCTATGACGAGAGAGCCTTTGTGGCGATTCGAACCAATCCGAATCAGAACGCACTGTAACGGAAATAATTTGAAAACACGTGTCATCGAATACGCAGAAAGAGTTTGACAGCAGCGTTCGTTTGTTACTGACTACAGAACACCACTGATGCTGCAATGTGAACTGTTTCATCGCCCTGGCATCATCAAGTGACACATAACCCGTGATGGGTCAAAAAATTTCTGTCTTTTTTTTCTTGACATAAATTAATGACGTCTTTATTTGTTCATATACTGATCGAAAAAAAGTTTATTTTAGCACGCACAGAACTGCGCAGACAAAAACGAAATTAAAGTGGCTACTGATTTGCAGCGACAATAAGCAGACTGTTGTTTAGAAAACATTGTTTAGTTGTTTTTTTCTTTATTATAAAACTGTCCAAACTATTTATACTCAAGTTACTAAAACAAATTTACGGACTTTTGCTCATTTAACATTACCGGTAACCCACATTACTAGGCCCACTTACTACTGTAAATTATTGCTTACTGCAAATGTTGTATACAAACTAAAATCGCGCATAAAAACTACGCGTATAAGATTGTTAGACAAAATAAATGGTGACCGACGCCGCCAGTAACCTACAGGGTGTTCCAAAAAACGGATACCCAGTTTTATTTTGGGGATAACTTTGGTAATTTAGCACCGATTTTAACCATTCTTTCATTGTTACAAGCAGAAATTTATGGCGCGTAAACGTGAAGTTTTTCCGTTTACCGCACCTTTATTGTGTGACCACATTACCTAGCAAGACAGTTCTCAGTTTGTAAGCCCATGATCAAACAGCGATCATCCGTTGTTATTCTGCCCATATCAAACGATTTATTCTAAAAATTATTACTGGTAAACAAAGTAAATAAACACAATATGACGTAACAATGGCGTCACAAGGCACTACTGCGAATAAGTAAGTAAGCTTAACTATTTTATGCTACGAAATTGATATCTTTAGGTGTTGCCTGTTCTCCGAGACCACTGTAGCTTTGACAGTGTTTGTTTTG
>Ga0209367_1004075_pt1 | contig 20067 bp, 11 predicted proteins | sample WorMetLIZISLAND2_FD_187412 | JGI IMG/M metagenome (GOLD analysis project Ga0209367, IMG submission 187412) | Marine gutless worms symbiont microbial communities from Max Planck institute for Marine Microbiology, Germany - Olavius geniculatus... ...
GTCGTCGGCCGACAGTCGCAGTGATGCGTCACTTGGCAACTGCGCCGCGAGGAACGCCGCCAGCGACTTAGCCAACAGACGAAAGCTACACACAACGTGGATGACACATAATGACCATCATTGAAGTTGAACATGCTGATACTTTACTGAAAGACAGATTCCAGAGACCAATGGAATATGTAGCACCAGCAAGAAATCATGCACTGCCCTTCCCCAGACCCTCACTTGATAATTTAACCCCCCCTCCCTCCAGCTGTTACTGACCACTAAGCATTGGCCGCTAGCCTCCACCAGCTAAGGTCGGTTCTAGTAAGTAAGCAAGCAGGTAAAATGTCATATAATACAGCGCATCAATATCAGAACAACCCCTAAAATTTGCTGTTTACATTAGTACTCTGAAAAGAAAAATGCCTTAAGTAACGTCCGATGATGAAGATGGTGTGAACAGGATCGCCGGTTTGAAGTACTGTGTCGTAGCAATTAACGGCTAACCACATCGGTGATCTTCTTCAAAACCTGTCTCTTCAGAAAGTTCTAGTCATCAGTATTTTATTTGAGCCACTATCTCTCAAACCGTTTAGTCCCGTTTGCTTCGTACTTTATACCTGCATTCAGCAAACACTTCAGCGTTGATGTAGCTTTGCTGCTTATCAGGCGATTACAATTGACTTTTTAACATGCTCGCCAGCCAAAAAGGGGGTCGAACAGACCCCCTCCACCAGTAGTTGCATTTTTGCTTGATAGCTGCAACCACTAGAAGTCAGTCAGTTGTATGGTACTACTACACTGTGAGGCATAAAAAACACACCAAAACATTTTCATCATAACTTGAAGAAAAGTGATCCAATTTTAATAAGATTTTGAACAAATATTCCTGATACAACTGGCCATCAAATGACTGCTTAGTTTCCCACCTCAACCATTGTCTGTTTCTGCACTACCTGGGGAAAGAAAACAAACAAAATATTGCATTTTTAACCACTTTGTTATTATTATTATTGTTGATTAATCAAAACAACACACAAAACACACACATTTTGTCCATATTTTGATCGTTTTAGCTAATAGTTTATCTAATTGTCCATTTTTTAGCTGCCTACAAAAATGTTTGAAATGTTGGTCCATGAACATGAGATCGGCTTGGAGACACTTTCTCCATTTGTTGATAGCAGCGTTGATAACGTTCTGTTCCAGACCAATCCAAACTTCACTAGTCACTTCTTGAATTCATCAATATTCTTAAATGTTAGGCCTATTTAATAGATGTGCTGCTGCACAACAGTCAAACCTTGTAATTGATTGGCTGTTGGTGGCCACATATCCGGAAAGATGAAATTTTAAAGTTTTTTTGTTATTTTGTCTGTTCTGTTTTTGCCACGTAGTGCAGAAGCAGATGTTGGGTGAGGTGGGAAACTGAACGGCCATTTGATGGCCAGTTGTGTCGTGACTATGTGTACCAAAAATTATTAAAATTGGATAGCCCTTCTTCAAGTTATGGTTATAAAAGGTTTGGTGTGTTTTTTATGCCTCACAGTGAAGGTATGTCTCACCTATGTGACAGAGCAGATCTGCGTCCAAAGCCAATGGCACCCAGCAGGCCGGCGCTGGACTTGTCCTCACCGAGTGACATCAATGCCGGTATGACACTGAGCAGTACTTTGACTACACGCCGGTGCTCTGCGCCGAAGTCAACCTGACGCAGGCAGAGTTCGGTGATCTTGAACCACCACAGCACCAACTTGCTCTCACTTGCCGCACTGTACAAGCGTGAATAGGCAGAGTAAATTCACCAGTCACGCTAAGCTAAGTGACAGAAGGTTAAAAGCATGCATAACTTTTTATTATATAAGTTTATTAACCATGAATGGTAGCACAATACACCAAAATAAACAGGGCTAAAATAAACTTAACTCATAATACGGTCTATGGATTTGCAATAGTCGAAGAAAGTCAAAAATGTAGAAGGGACAAGAGACCAGCTGAACTGACACAGCATAATATAATGTGTAGATCTATGGGCTAAATCCACTTGTGAGTATATTTTCACGTTTGAAAACCCACATCGCAGAGCTGTATTTTACCAACACCAAGGTCAAGTCGACCTTCCATCCCTCTGTGTTACGTAAATCAAGTACCGGCCTACATGCCTGAGGTTATGGTGGGGCATGTCCACCTGTAATGGGTGGCAGGTATGGCAGGCGATGCTTGGTAATCCATGTCTCTGATATGTGTCCTCATGGCCATACACACCTTAAACGCCTTTAGACCTGTTTACCTCGGTCGTGCATTGGAGTTCCAGTCGACGATCAGGTTCAGAGTGTTGAGTTCATCGTCGAGACTCTGTGAGGTCGGAAGTCGCTGCAGCACGCATGCGTACAGCGTCAGGAAGCAGTTGGCGTGCAGAGCGTCACGGACAAACTGTGAGAAATTCAGCTCGGGAACACGCAGAAATGCAACCAACTGCGACCAGCCACAGTCCGCCGAACTGCTCAGATCTGACACAGTACAGTACAGCAAACTGCAGTGGTAAATAATCTTTTATAATAGCACAAGAGTGAAGTACTTCCCAAGCCACAAGGGTCACAGAGTGGTGCTGATTTCCATTTCCTTAGAGCTCAGCCAGACACCAGTTTATACTGCGAGACCATGGATGCAGAGTTAGTGCATTCCGCAGTATGCCTGTTTATATCCCAGCTTTTGCTGGTACTCAATGTGCCTACTCACAGAAGGATGGCCAGGCTGAGTTGACCTGTCAACGGTTACCCATAAACGAAGATAATTAATGGAGAGCCCAATTAGTACTTGGACCTACGCAAACACTAATGGAGCACATACAAAATACCCAGTGGAGTACATAAAAACACCTAAAAAAGCCACAAAATGCCAACTTAATTTTAGTACAATTTTAGTTTCTCGTTCCATCAGTAATTAAATATTTCATTATAATTAAGTTTTTAAACCTTTAAATCTATTAATGTGCAAATTTATAATATTATATACTTCATGTGGACATTATCTAACAGTGCTCATTCTATAACTAAAAAAACTCATGAAGACCCCAAAGAGCCACCAAGTTGGGCCTTTTAAAAAAATTGGGGGTTTTCAACCCTCACAACACAGCAAGCAATTTTGAAGATACAGACCTCGAGAGAAGTATGTATCGCAGCAGGTTTCAACGCAGCGGACCATGTGATTGGTGGACGCAAGACACTGACAAGCTGCTGACATCATTGGCAGCAGCAGGACGCTCATTGGTGAAGACTCCAGCCACTGCAGAACCACTTGCAGTAGCGATGATGCAACGTCACCATGGGCTGGTCCACAGTTGTTTAACACGCTCAGTAATCCCACACACAGAGTCGTTGATGATGCGTTCTGAGCTGATGCATCAACGACTGTCGACAGCAACATTAATTAAGTAAGTAAGTAAGTAAGTATGTATGTAACCAAGCAAGTACATTAGTAGCCAGTAAATTACACCTACTAAAGTCACAATGCACTGGTACAGCCTACGGTACAAGTTATAAAGCTATTAATGTCACCAGAACGTTTCAGTTCTTTAAACTGGAACATGTTGTATAAACCTACGTTTTATATCTAAGCTATGTCAAAATATCTAACGATGATAACACGCAATGATGAGAATGATGAGTACAATGCAACTCACTGGTAGCAGCAACAGATTCAACTTCGGTGATGAGGTTGTTAAGAACGAGTGACAGTGCACTGAGCTTGGGATCCCGTTCGTGTGCACATCGACAGATCAGCTGTATGATACAGCGCACGTAGCTGCAGTGTTTACGTAACAGCAGCTCTGACGTGGTACCATCTGACGGCAACAAACTGCTGGTATTCTGGCGCGGATAAAACTCTGCCGCCAACTTCAGCAATCTACACACAAAACAGCACGGATGCACACAGTCTGACACAGGCTTGTTTTTTGTTAAATCATCCTATTTTCCTATTTAAAAAATTGTATAAGTGACGTCCAAAATTAGTAGTAGTTGTAATAGCAGTAGTAGTAGTATTAGTAGAGCAGTCAATTGTCAGGGTGAATGAAAATTGAGTTGAATTCATGCATTACTGTTGGATTCACCATAATTTTGGGAGTGACGAAGATTCATGCAAATTGAGCAAAAAAGATTTAAATGCAATGAAATACAAATTCGACACTTTGAAGACAACATTGAAAACGAAACTTTTAACATATTGCACGACTTCCAACCACTAACTGTCGCTACGTTATCAACGCCGAAAAACAGTCAGATTTTTTGCCCACCCAAAACTTACAACAGTCAACAAAGTGTAGTATAATAGGAATCGTGTGATTAATACTCACGTCAGAACTTGAGCAGTGCTAGCAGTGCGTTCAGCAGTAACACACTGCGGCTGACACGTATCCACAAACCACTGCACCGCAGTCTCATAGCTTCGCTCGTCCACGTGCTGCCAGGCAAATATGTCGACTGATGACAACAGCTGCGGCAGTGACGTGTTCTACAAACAACGAAACACTGATTTACTGCTCCAACAGTTTGTCTTTGAAAGATTAAGAAATAGTTAGGGTGTGTGTACAGCTATTCGCAAGAACACATCTCCAAGCTACAGAGCATCACCTGCCATATAGGATCACACAGGGAAACATGCCCCACCCCTGACTCAGCCATACACGTCGGTACTTAACATACATACCCTGGAGGGATAGAAGGTTATAACAAGGTAGTTTACCTATCCATAAAGAGTCACCCATCCAAGTAGTAAGTTAGTAAACAGTTGATATGAAGGGCATTCAAAAAGTTTTGCAAGTCAATATGTTAGACTGAAAAACTTTTCAATATCTATACACCAATAAAATGTACATTTCTCCAGAATTCATGTGAGCTTAAAGCAGATATGACGTCATTGTAACTTATGACGTCATCGTTCCTGTTTAACGCTCTATGACGTCATACATTATAATAACGTCATACCTGCTTTAGGCTCATACATGTTTATGAGAAACATGCATTTTACTGGTGTAAAAATTTTAAACAGTTTTTCAGTCTAACATAACAACTTGCAAAACTTTTTTGAACGCCCCTCGTAGAGACCCAACTGAAAGTCAAACCCAAGTCGTAATCATTCCCCACCATGGTCAGCCAACTTGTCGTGGTGGTGAGCTTTGCACCGATGACCCGAAAGATTTCTGAAATCTGGAGGGTAGGAGCTAATTAACAGCTGACCAAACCCGTGAAAGCAGATTTGCTACACATTACCAGTGCTTTCGTGCTGGTTTCGGCTTCACAGCTGACTACGGCTTTACAGCAGTCTTTTTACAGCTTTACAGCCATCTATTTACGGCTTCACAGTGGTCTACGGCTTTATAGCCATTACTTGTAACCTTGTGGTTACATTTGGAGATGCATATTGGGCCGAGCTGATACAGCCTCAGCGCTGGGCAGGTGTAAGAGCCTGTCCACCCTGGAGGTAAGGTAAGGTAAGGTCGTAATCATTACGCTATCAAACCACTTTTGTATAACTATGATTAACCAATTACATCACATACCAACTGCTGGGTCTCTCACAAAATACAATGCAAGAAATGAAGACATCAGAAAAATGGTTTTGCACATTTGATGATGTCTTCAAAATGTGGTGTTTCTGTTACTAACTATCTCTGACATGCTCACTATCATCACATGCCTAAAACGTGAACACCTCATTATTTTGAATCTTTTAACCATATCGTTTAACAAAATTGTACTTAATTGTAAAGTGCATTCTTTTAACATTTTGCGTAACATTTTTATGATCTGGCTACAAAGCATAGTGATGACAGTTATGGAAATAAAAAAGCATTTTCCAGCAATCTCTAAACTCTAAAGAATTTCTTCAGGAACATGCACCAGCAAACCAACAAAAACCTAGAAAATGCCACTAAAAACAGCCACCAACAGACGTTATCGTATGTTGGCAGCTGTTTTAACTGGCATTTTCTAGGTTTTTGTTGGTTTTCTGGTGTTTCCAAGAGAACCCTAAACATGAACGTATGTCAGGCATGTATGGTACCTCAACAATGGTACGCTCGCTGCCAAGGTGAACAAGCAGTGAAAACAGACAGATGTGAAGTCTTGTCACAATCTCGGCCGGTTCCTGCGAGCAGTAGAAGCACATTATGTCACGCCACGGCAACACAGTGAAGATGTTCCCGAGACACTCGAAGCACGTGCGTCGACAGTCGAGTACCACCTATGCACATATAATATGATACTGTATCAGCGATATGTCATTTGCACTGCAAAAAAAACAGCAGGCCAGTTAAATCTCGAACACAACCTGACAGAACTAAAACTACTTCAAATGGAACCGAATTGATAGCACTGAAACAAGTGCTGGGATAAACATTTTTTCAGTCAAGCAATAACAACGACAAAAATGACTGACTGAATGATATGCTCAAGGTTGATGCATCACGATGGATCAAGAGTCAGCAGTAACTAAAAAGTAAATTTATACAATGCACCATCATTACACGCATAAATTGTACAAAGTACAGTTAGACGACAGTTTGCTCTTGAGTACCCATAATGAAAGTTGTAGATGATAGACACGAACGCATGATTACAGAAAATGCTTTGATGCAACAGTTTCCATGCTTTCCAGACAGCACACAGAACAGTTTCAGCAACAAAATCAGAGACCCATACATAATTGTGGCATTTTCAGGCCTTTACAGCTCGTTCATTAAATTATCTATTATGTTAAAAAACGGGACGTAAAACTCAACTTACTCAATCACTCCGTGTTTAGAAAGAATCAACGATGATTAGACAGACCTTGACCATTAAGTTGATGGCGTCCATGTCAGGAAAGAACGCTGTCCACGGCATTGTGACCAGCTGCGTGTGATAAACTGTGAGCACGTGGTCAGGAACTGAAGTCAACGTCGCCAACTGCTTCACATAATGACTCCACAGCAAAGTCAGGGCCTGCCGGGAAAACGTTGGAACACAATCTAAACAGACAATGCACATACAGTGCACTTCAAGCCTGGAGTGACTGATTGGGGTAGTGGTATGTCTGTGTGCTGCACGGTGGGCGGGGCCTTCATGCAATGACTCCACAGCAGGGGCAGGCTTGCCAAGAAAACGTCATCACACAGTTTAAACACATGACACATTTCAGTTTTCCGTAGATAGAAAACATATCAAAGCAGCATCATAGCTACTGTTGAGGCAACCAAAAGGGCCACCTCAGCTGAAAATTATGCATGGTACAAATTAGCAATCTGTTGCATGGATAACATCAAACAATATATGTTATCAACCGAAGCATTCTTTTTAGATCAACATGGACCAGAAACTGCTTGGCAACTGAGGTTCACCCAGTATAGTGCTCCAGACCACCTAGCTAGATTAAGAAATGTCATCTCTAGCAAGGGTAAAAAATGGAAAAGGTGAAAGGACGAAGGAGCAAAAAAAGAAACTGAAAGAAAGGAGAAGACAAAGTAAAAAATAGAACGAAAAGGAGAAGATTTTTGACTTGGACAAAATAATTTCCTGGGCCCTGCCAAGTGGCCGTCAGCTGAAATTGCGAACAAATACAATCTACGTGCTGTTTGCTATACAGTGCAACTTACCTCTAAAAGCTGTAAATAAGCAATCGACAGTACGGAAATATTCAGTCACAAGCTCAGTGGCTATGTCCTCATCACCGATGATCCAAGGTGAGAACAACTGTCCGTTGTTACACAGTGGCTGAATCCATGGAGCAAATGCATCTGTTGTCAGTCGGAACAACTCCGCTATCTCTGTACACAGCAGGCCAGCAGATCATCAGTAGATACATGAAAAATACATACACACATACAACCAGTGACCTCATTCCTGCACACAGCTACATATAGCCATTCTAACAGTCATTCTTCAGAAGCCGGTGGAAAAGATGGCAAGTATCAAAATTCTCTTAAACCAATGACAAAAGCCAGAGGGCTATACAGGGTGGGCCAAAAAAACCGCACCTGTTTGAGCGTTGTAACTCAGCGATGGTTAGTGGTAGAAAGTCGTGTGATACGTCAAAAGTTTCAGAATGCTATAAGGAATAACAACAAATTTGCATAGTGAAGCATTTAAATATTTTTTGCCTAATTTGCATAAATATTCATCACCCCTGATATTCTGCCAAATTTGACTGTAACACATGGATTTAACATGGATATTTGAGCTTTTATAACTTAGCGATGTTTATTGATGGAAAGGTGCGTAATATGCAAAAAGTTTTTAAATTGTATGCAGAAGAAGTGTACAACTTGCAAGTCTCAGCATCTAAATATTCTTTGCCTGATTTACACAAATCTGCCCCACCCCTAAAATCATGCTGAATTGGCAGCAACACATGAATTTAACTTGATTTTCATTCAGCATACAGTGAAATCTCAACAATCATTAACACATATGTTGAGTTTGGATGAAATTCGACATAGGCAGTTGCCCAGCTTTTGCATTCATAACCGTCATCAGTCCTTTTAGGCAGCTGATCGATCGCTGGAGTCAATGTGTTCAGGATCAGCTGAGCCCAGCATTCAATTAGCACACATTTTAGCAGGTCAGTTACTGAAATTTTGTGACCATGCTATCTGTTGCAATGCCCCCACACTGAATAACTCACAGAATTTTAATCTGGACTTTTTGGCAGTAAGTTTTTGAATTCAATGAACTGGGCACATGGGAGTGCATGCAAATGCCTAATTTCAGGGGTAATGAAGATTTATGCAAATTAGGCAAAGAATATTTAAATGATTTGCTATGCAAGTTCGGCCATCTTTGTCTACAACATTCTAAAACTTTTGACATATAGCTCGCTTTTCTATGGGTAACCATCGCTGAGTTATCAACGCTCAAACAGGTCCGGTTTTTTTATGGCCCACCCTGTATTTACATGCCAAATGCATTTCGTGTTATAGCAGTACAGGCAAAAAACACCATAGTAACGAAATGAAATCTTGCAGCAAGTTTACATAGATGCATATAAAATGGAACACAAAACAACTGCTCTGTATTTAAAAAAAAATTTTGTTCTACACATAGCCGCCGCCTAACAGATGAAACACAGATGAAATGGCTCACCAAGTTCAGCATCAGAAGATTGTGGTGTTGTCCTTGTAAATGAATGAGCCGACTTTGTTATGATTTCAGTTGCCAGGTGGCCAAGAAGACGACCAACATGTCCTGCATATGGGCTCCAGACAGGATATAGACCATAACCATCCACAGAACTGACGCGCAGGCGGAAAAAATGACTTGTCAACCATTCCAGGCTTTCCTTCATCTGACAGCACAAAAAATCAAAACATTTTTACAATTGCTGTCTGTATATTTGCATATTAATTATAATCACTATTAATCACTATTTCTTATTAATATGATGCAAATCTTGATTTACGGAGAAAAAGTGTCATGACATGTTAAGTCGTGTTAATATGAACCAACAAAAAGACAGACATGCAGACAGATGGACAAACAGAGATAATGGCCAAAGCATATTACACCACACTTTGCAGGCAAAGACAAAAACCATTCCACAAAATGATGGCCAATCTAACATGACAACTGACTAAAATATAGGCAAAAATGCAAAAAAAATATTCACCTAAGTTAACTCTAATCAATTGGAACATTTTAAATGGACTAAAGTCAAGAGGTGAATGCAAATGTAATAACAGCTCAAATCACAAGATATGCATCCCAAATTTACAAACAGAGTCTGTATAACTCTTCACAGAATAACCCATCTCAAAGCTGCAGAGAGTCACCTGCAATATGGATCATACCTGCCACCTGACACAGGTCAATGTGCCCCACTTTAACTCCAGCCTCGCAGGCCGGTACTAGATTTAGTAACCCTAAGGGATGGAAGGCTGAGTTAATCTTGGTGGCTCCTACCATTACAACACCAAGTCACTATAAACAATATACTTAAACATTTCACTTCAAATTATTGCATGATTCCACGCTGCCACTTGTACTGCCTATCAACAGGGAAACATGTCAACGACCTACGGGTGCAGTCATGCATGACCAAACAGTGCAGACTAAATGAATGACTGTCAGCCAGTGTAGAATAATTGTCGGTTAAACCACCATCTCGAGTGTATAAGACTCACTTATCCCCCTCCAGGCAGTCCTTTAACATAGACAACAAGAAATTTGAGCGAATGCTCACGAGACGCATGAAAGCCTATAGCAGTTCGTGTTCACAAACTGTCAGTCTATCTCCAGCCATTTCATCACAGTTCATTCTTGGAGTGTGCGCTGCAGCCGAAGATCGCAAAAATCAATAAAAAACGCTTACTTTGGAATTTCAGGGTCTTACCGATGTGGATACAACTAAAAAGCTCATTGTGATAGGCAGTACGCCCATGCCTATCTGCAACCGTTTTCACGAAAAACTGGCCAACAATGGTAAAAATACGAGAGCTAGTGTATGACTTCCTATTAGTGATTAATAGTAACCTAGGCCCTGTCTCGCACCGTTATTGAGATACAGCGACTTATTGGCTAAAAATCGCAAATTTTTCCTACCCCCCTCATTTTGCACCCTCGTTCGGGGTGACCCCCTTCAAATTTAAAAAAGCTACAAACCTGGCCTGGTGACAGCGACTGAACATGACTTGTTGGTGTCAAGCTGTCTTCCGCGGTTGGTTCAATTGCGCCAATGCATTCGAGAAAGTCTTGCCAGATGTCGACGTCGATCTTGCCTGCCGCACAGCCTCGCAGCAGCAGCTTCAGCACAATGCCGTAGTGATCAGGGTACTGATAGCGCAACACTTCCTTCAGATGCGACCGGTACATCTGAAACATATAATATGATAGTCAGAATAATGACTACAATCAGGTCAACTCAGCCTCAGCAAAGTGGGAAGAAAAATAAGCAGTAGTTTACAGACTAAGGGATGAAGGTCTAGTGTGGCTAACTAGAGCAGTAGTATGTCTGCATTGTATGCTGCAAACTGCAGATTTAATTGTTTGCTAATGCGGAAAATGGATGGCCACATAATGCACAGTGGTATCATTAGCTCACGCCAATCAGCTACCACTTAAAGCGCTTCTGGCAATGAGACTCTCATATGAGTAGCGCTATAGCAAGTACCAGACACAAACCTAAAGACATGGTGCTAAAAACAATTTAATTATACTACCCCAACAATGAATAAAAGTCAACAATTATGGTAATACTTATTGGAGTAAACATGACATTCCTCCTAAAATGCTTCTTAAAATTAAGTGACACACAATGACAACACACAGACTACGCAGATACACATATTACCTAAAACATTGTATCATCGTAAAATGCACATGCCAGATACACATCAAACTAGAAAGCAGTCAGAGCCCGCACACCTCCACCAAGGCAATGTTGTTCGTTAGATGGCAGCACCATCTTTGGTTTTGCAGCGGTTTGCCTTATGCCCCATTGAAAGCAACGATAATATATATATAGCGATAATAACGAAAATTTCAAAGTGATCCAGAATCCAGGATTCCTTCTGGATCATTTCCAAAATTGAATCACTGGTAGTTTTTGCCATTCCCGACATGCCCTCAAAATTTCAGAAAGATCCTTCCAGAACTTTTTGAGTTATCTTGCTAACACACAGACAGACAAACAAACAAGCAAACAAACAAAGTCTGGCAAAAACATAACCGCCTTGGCGGAGGTAATGAACACAATCTGATTAGACTTGCTTAAACTGATACTGTGTAATGAAGACTGTTTTTCTAGTCACCTGAAACAGGAGAAGCAGAGGCGGCTGAGGTTCACGGCCACACAGAGAGATAGCGGAAAAGATGGATTCAATCAGACTAGTTCTCAATGACAGACCTGGACGATTTGTATTCAGCCAATGACCAATGTCAAACTACAACATAACATAACATACTACAATACAATACAATACACAACAAAAAGAAGCACAATGCCGTAAGTTTCTAATGTGCTGTGCTCAACACAGTACGGCACTTAACTCACAACGCAACTCATATACTGTTTTAACAGCCATTTTAGGGCAACTGAATCTGGGTTAAATTCTGAATCAAACAACAAATAAAAAATACACAGCCCAGATTTTTGCAGATTCATATATCACTACTTTAGTCATATTAACACACAATATTTGCACAGAAAACATAAACGTTAAATAATGCAGTATAGCAGTAAATTTAGTCATATATTACCTGATAGAAGACAGAATGCTTTAAAGTAAACAAGCACCTCAATAAAGCACACACTCACAAGTTCAATTTCTGTGTAATCAACCCAATTGTACAGGCAACAGCATCTTGGCAGGAAGCGAGCAGGGGTTTACTGCTCCCCCTATATTTTAGCCTGATGGGAAATGTTTTCTTGTGTGAAAATTCTCTTCCAAAATTTGTGGCTGGAAATTCTGGGAAAATTTTGGGGCAGAATTAAATTTCTGAGCATTCATAAGTCTCTCCATCTGAAATCTGCAGCTGTTTGTCCGAAAATTGAAACTTCCTGACCGCCTAACTTTTTCAACCCGAGCTGTTGTGTGCAGGCTAGAATGAGTGGAAACGTCTCGGAATTTCTGCAGCAAATTTTATCAAAAGCAAATACCTTCCTATTATAAAAGCAGGCTAAGCAGCATCAAAACCCCGAAAGACTAACTACGTACCTTTGAGAGAAGCGTGAAAGCGACCTCGATGCCCTGTACTGAGGGAACACGCACTAAGTCATCGTACATCGGTACATAGAGATCGGGAGAACTTGTGTTTGGGTTGAAGTTAGGAGCAAGCCAGCTGGTCAGTGACGGCGTCTGCAGAATGGCCTGCATCAGAGGCTGCGACTGCATTGGGTTGGTCCGAATGAACTCCTGCCAACATCAACAGTTTATTGTCAGGACAAACAGAGTTTGCAAATGTGACAAAAGACTTGCTATGAACTAAAAAAGTGTTGGCCCAGTCCTGCCATATTATGTAGCCATCTGCAGAGATCTGAGCAATTCTAAAACTAAAAACTGGCACATCCAGTTGCTCTTGCCCGGAAACACGTTTGCACAAATTTTCATCATTCTACCCGTTCTGTTTTCAAGTTGAAGTTATGAGACAAACAGATGAATAGAGAGACAAGCTAGACCCCTAATTTGGCTTCTTATTAGAGCTGTCACAGTTGACGTGTTAATTAACGCGTTAATGCGTTAATAAATTAACGCACGTTAAAATAATTAATGCACGTTAAAAAAATTAACGCACATGCGTAAATTTATTTCATTCAGTTACTAAATTCTGTGCAACAAAAGTTCGGATATTCCATTAAACTGCGGTTATATGACAATCGAATAAAATCAAGTAACTAAACTAGTTTTCGTTTCATCACTACTGTAAATAAACACTCGTTTATATGAGTTGTGGCGCTCACCTAGAACCATAGCTGGACTAACTTGGGAAAACGCAGTAACAAGAAAAACATAAAAAAGGAAAGGCAAAAACGTCTAAACATAAAAAGGGTGACGAGCGATGGATGACATTTGTTGGGGGGAGTGAAAATTTGGGGTCCGAAAATTTGTCTTCGCTCGCTCTACTCGCGAAATTGTACCCCACCTTAAAGAGTGGCGCCATCCTGTACCACAAAATGATGGACTCTATGATGGACAAGAGATGATATACAAAATAAAAATACTGTAATAGTTAAATAGTAAATAGTCTAAATACGTTTAAAAAATAAAAATTATATGCGTTTTTAAACTTTTTTTTTCATTTTTGTAATTTTCTATATTGTACAGGCGAGTCCCATAAATGTCTCGGGCCCGGGGTAATTTACCTCCTACTCTCCATCTCGACGGGACTGGGTGCGTTAATTTACGCGTTATTAATGCATTAAAAAAATTAATGCACTGCGTTAATGCGTTAAAAAAATTAACGCCTTGACAGCTCTACTTCTTATAAATCAAACAAATCTACGATATTTTTATTAGTCATGTAACAACCAAAGCAATATACAACATCTGTAATAATTACAACTGAAAAGCAAATTAAAAACTCCTGCTGCTGCTGCTGCTATAAAACGACAGCAGTAACAGCAAATTCTTGATTTCTGTTTAAACGGTTTTCTGCAGTTATTCCATGTTAACTTGGATTCCCCAAAACTAAAATTTTGACAATTAACAGATAGTTTCAAACCAGACGCCTTTCCATTCACACAGCCAACAGTCTCAAAACACTTAACAGAAAAATACATTAACACTTACAATGCATATGTAAATAAATAAGTATTTAAGTGATAGTTTAATGCATATCTCATGTACATGCATACATAAAAACAGTTTCGAAAATCAAGTCACAATGTAACATACAAGGAGACAGTAATTTAAAGCAAACACCGAATTAACAAGCATGCAACTAGTGAAACCAAAAGCATTACACAAAAATCTGAAAATTATAAGAATGACAAACAAAACAATGAAAGATGAAAGCAATAATAGAAAAGCATAGAGACTGCAGAGGTGCTAGATCATACCTGGCCAAGCATCTCTATGCAGGATGAGAAGAACTGTCTAGTTGGTGGGTAGAACTTTGTCTCCTGTGAGACATAGGTTGTGACAGCATAGAACAGTGCACAGCCGATACTCAGAGTCATACAACGGGTTGCAGCATCTGACGTGCTCTTACTCAGGTTGATTAAACGTCTACCAGCGCAGCGCAACAAGTCCAATGACAAGTTGAGCCATTTTAACAGGAAACAATAAACAATAAATAGTAAGGGGAACGCGCAACAGCGGTGCATGCTTGAAAGCCCAGTAAAACAAAAAAATCAGTCGCCAGAGGGTGCCAGATGACCGGCGGCTAATTATCTATAGTCTTTTACCTGTACTCACCAAGGGGTGTGACCTGTCTCGCTTTGCCAACGCCGTATTGGCTAGAAATTGCAAATTTTCCCTACCCCTTCTCATTTAGCGCCTTCGTTCGGGGTGACCCCCTTCGAATTTATCGAAAAGCTTTACGGTTCCTGAAACTAGAGTCTTTCAGGCAGCTGAAGGTGAAGATTAAGTGATCTTAGCTTGCACCATTTTTGACTGATCCACCCGTGTGACGAACAGACAGACAGACAAATGGACAGACAGACAGAATTGCGATGGCTAAGACGCGCTACAGCAGTAGCTGCTGTTGCGCATAAAAATCAGTCCATGAAATGGCTAGCCACCTAACTTAAATATGGGCAGCAAAAACGACAGTTCACATCACAAAAAACATTTGACTTGTCTTCTTTTGTGAAGTGTACTAGTTCTTAACAAAAGCTCTAATTAATTAAATTTATTTTATAACTTTTATTTTATAATTAAATTATTTTATAACTTACTGTTAAAACCTATGGATTTATTAAACGATGATTCAACATAAGTAGTTTCGTTACTCAGACTGCCTGTATAAAATACAGCAGTGTGACATCCACATGAACAGGCAGACAAACAGACAGACAGACAGGCAGAAACCTAAACTGCAACAGCTAAGATAGGGCATCTGCATAGCAAGTACGCTGATGTCTTGTAAAGAGCAAATCAGAACTGACGTGATGGCATTTTCGACATGAACGACGGCTGCACAGAGGCTCTGGGGTGGAGTGCACAGCGACTCAATCAGAAGCTGGCTGTAAGATGCTCGATTCTCATTCATCCTACAATTCACTTCCTCCTCCAACTTCCTGCAGTCGTAGTGGAATGAGACGACGACCGGCCCCTTACAACGATGCGTCGGGTTGAACATACTTTTGCACGACAAACTCAATGCCACCTGCGCAAATGCACCCTCCGCACTAATTTCACAACGTTGCATACCAGTCACTAGTGTTGTTACAGTTATCGAAATTGGCACTAAAACCGCGGTTTTTTAGCAATATCGAACCCTATTGAAACTGCAGTTTTAGGCTCTCTATTGACAGTTTCGGTTTTTGGTTTTGATAAACGGAATAACTCTTAGCTGTGCAGTGAACGTTAATAGTACGCGTATGGTACGTGCGTTGGGCGAGCCGAGCTGAGCCGAGCCGAGCGGCACCACAACTCCTCTCGCCCGCTCGTCTCCCTGCGAGTGGGGGGTGGTACCCTCTAGATCAAAGCAAAGATCGCCGGTGGCGCTGCACCCCGCATGTGAAGAGGGAGGAGACCGTCGGTGAGTTGCCAATTACTGTCAGAGAGTGAAGCGGTGTTTAACAACAAGACCGCTCGCGATGGTGATGCGACAATGCATGCTGTGATGAGACGGTGTGACCGGTTACATAATAAGTATTTATTGCCATAGTGGTGAGCGACAGGGATTATAATACCGCATTCACAGGAGGAAGCAAACATGAAGCAAACTTAGAGCACATGTTGTGCACACATATATTGAGTACGTTTGCTTCATGTTTCGGTGATGTTATACAGATGGTAAGCTGACTGTCTTACAGGCATCAACGTGTTGTCATCTAAATAGGCCTGAAGCCTTCTCTGTATAAACCAAACTGTATGGAACAAAAACTGCAATTTTTCCCCAAAACCAAACCAAATCTGACCAACCTCAACCAGTGTGAAACTGTAACAACACTACCAGTAACGTGCCACAAAAGCTAGACCAAATAGCAGGAATCTGGCTGGAAGAAATTTAGATACTGTCTCCTAGTTTAAGAATCATTAGTCATCTGCAGCTTCACAGCATGCAAACAGCAAAGGAAATAGCTTAAAAACGGAAGAATTTCTAACATTAAAGGTCTTATGACCTCGACTTTAAATGGGGGCCAAATGCATATTGTCGTACAGCCCTGATCAACCTCTACCTACATAGCAAATTTCATTTGAATTGAACAACCCACAAAAACCTTTTGTGGATGTACTGACGAATGCATAGACAAATGTGAAAATGGCAAACCAGCTTTATTAGGTCAACTCAGTTGAGGGTTTCCTTGTTCACAGACAGACACCCATCCAGGTAGTAAGCAAGAGATAGCAACCAAACCCAAAAGTCCAACAAAAAAATAACTGTTATGCCACCAAGCTACCTGATAATTCTAAATGTGAGATTAGGTGACATTGCCAGTCCAATACCTCGGTGGAAATGTTGACATAAAGTCTGGGAATGAGTTCGACAAAACTGCAGTCAAGATCAAGATGTCGGGCGACACGTTCACCGTAGACCCTGGCGTGATCGACCAGTGAGAGGAAGTCCGAGTGGAGAGCAAAGAGAAGATTCTGCTGATCACAAAGCAGCGTGACGGTGACGTCTGGTACTGGCGGTCGCGATGATACCAAGTCTGGAGGTGGAATACACGCACTGCTTGCCGGACGTAATGTCAGATGCCTAATGGCTGTAAACAACAAACAATTATGCTGATAACAGAATATTAATACCAAAATAATAATAATAATATAATATATAATACAGATATGGGAGGTCACAGCAACACCAGGTTTACAAGTAGAATAATACAAGTACTGCTTGCTAAACAGTGTAATGTAAGACAACCAACAACTGTAACCAAAACAGGCCCGAAGACAACGGGAGTGCAACAAATTCAATCAAACCCACCGCCCTTTGTCGGCTGGTACCAGAAAACATCACATAAAAATAACCAACAATAGCATCCAATTTTTGAGCTCAAAATACATAAAAATCCCTTTGCTGCTGTAACATTGTCAGACTGCACTTACAGCACTCCCCACTTCCAGGACACCGTAGCTGGATTAAATGAGGCTGCACCCCCTCTGAGAAGTCTGGTTAAGTCCAAATTCCATTACGCCGACTATGCGACAAAGTTTGGGACAAGTTCCCGACAAAGTCGCAAACTTGTCCCTGACATAAATCATGAAAGTCACGTCAAATCACGTCGCCGACTTTCATGACTTGTCGCGGACTTTGTCGGCGACTTTTCCTGTGCATTGTAATGGACTAAATTCCATTAAAGCGACACAAACGGGTTTGTCGCAGACTTGTCACGGACTTTGTCGCAAACATCTTGACATGTCAAGTCCGAGACTTTCGTGATTTGTGTTCATGACTTTCCCCGCGAGGAAGTTTCGGTGAAAGTCGGTGAAGTGGAACTTGGGCTTTACTCAGCCTGCAACATATAATCATACTGATATACTTGACACTTGCTGAAAGAATACTAGAGCTGTATGAATAAACAATCATTAGTCATGCATAATAAACTTCACTTAAAATCAGATCCTCACAATTGCTGCAATTACTAAAACTGAATCAACAGCAGATCATTCTCAACTGTGGAGACAGAGAAAGAAAAATACGACGAAATGAGAAAGCAAAAGAGCGCACAACAGCAAAATAAGTTACTAACGTGAAGATTCTTCGGCCGACGACCTCAGTCGGTCGTCCTGTCGACTGTCATGACCCGACACATCACTCGATGAAGGAATGCCACGCTGATCATCCCAGTGACTTGCTAACCTCTCCAGCTCTTCCGACACATTTTCCATGTCCAAGCAGTCCAGCCACGGATCCTACGACAGGAAAGTACATAAGAAGTAATCATATCCGGTGCATTCTCTATGCATTCTCTATTTCAGTGCTGTCCAACCTTTTTTGACACCATGGGCCACTTAGTCAATTTTCCACCAGCTGGCGGGCCGCAATCAAGGGGGCCATGGCGAGCGCGTGGAGCGCGAGCCTATAAGGGGGTCTGGGGGCGGAGCCCCCAGCAGGGTCCAGGGGCAGAGCCCTTGGTCGGGGGGTCAGGGGGACGAAGCCCCCCTGAAGCTGAAACACTTTTTGCTTCCGAATGTTCAATGGAAACCACAAATTCGCCCATTTTTCTGAAATTTGGAAACGCAAAAGACCACCAAACATTGTTGAATTTTGTAAGTTGATTTAATCTGACTAATCACCGGACCAAAACTACAATTTATGTGGGACGATGGCGGGCCACATGAAATCCCCTCGCGGGCCGCATGCAGCCCGCGGGCCGCGGGTTCGACAGCACTGCTCTATTTGCTATTCTCATCATGATGTCACTCCATCATCATGCCAGAAGCCAGCAAAAATGAGACCATTAATAAACAAAACATACAAAAAAGTTCAAGCAGGATACAAACTACATAAAAAGCTACATCAACTGCACATCTGCAAAAACACCAAAAAGCTCCTTTTCATATCAAAAAGCTAATGTGGTCAGAATAAATATTATGTACCATCCTAATAGGTCACATTATGGGTACTGACAATCTGTACATCGATACCTCTCTCTGTCCCATAGAGGCTGCTAACTCTGAAACAACAAGATAATGTTCATACGAACATGGAGTCTGTCCAATGCATTTCAATAGTTTACAGTATATGTCCGTATAAATATAATCAGTGATTGTTTAGACTGGTAGAAAAATCAAACAGTTTAATTTCAAATGTCGGTCGGGGAAAAATGAAATTGGCAGCATTCGATGGCCCATGCCCGAAAACCCCCCAGAGGTGCGAAAAATCTCCCAAAAATCTCTTACGCAAGCCGAGTTATAGCCAATTTTGTCCCAAATTTCGTTGCCATGGCAACGGGGGTCGGTCAGGGAAAAATGCAATTGGCAGCATTCAATGGCCCATGCCCGAAAACCCCCCTATAGGCGCAAAAATCTCCCAAAAATCTCTTACGCAAGCCGAGTTATAGCCCATTTAGTCACAAATTTCGTTGTCATGGCAACGGGGGTCGGTCAGGGGAAAATGCAATTGGCAGCATTCGATGGCCCATCCCCGAAAACCCCCCAGAGGCGCGAAAATCTCCCAAAAATCTCTTACGCAAACCGAGTTATAGCCCATTTAGTCACAAATTTCGTTGCCATGGCAACTGGGGTTGGTCGGGGAAAAATGCAATTGGCAGCATTCCATGGCCCATGCCCAAAAACCCCCCTATAGGCGCAAAAATCTCGCGAAAATCTCTTACGCCAGTGGAGTTATAGCCAATTTTGTCCCAAATTTCGTTGCCATGGCAACGGGGGTCGGTCGGGGGAAAATGCAATCGGCAGCATTCCATGGCCCATGCCCAAAAACCCCCCTATAGGCGCAAAAATCTCGCAAAAATCTCTTACGCAAGCCGAGTTATAGC